>Ga0207890_1000170_pt1 | contig 23309 bp, 19 predicted proteins | sample LinPmetageLP48_FD_184059 | JGI IMG/M metagenome (GOLD analysis project Ga0207890, IMG submission 184059) | Marine viral communities from the Pacific Ocean - LP-48 (SPAdes) | ecosystem: Environmental > Aquatic > Marine > Oceanic | place: Pacific Ocean | collected 2011-06-13 | reverse complement strand
CTACAGCTAGCCCTGCGGGCACAGATCCCGGCCACGATAATTCTTCAGCATCCAGATAATTTATGGAGGTTCCGGTGCGCTATTTCCCAGGCTTGTTTCTTGCCGTCTTTCTGTCGGCGTGCGGTGATGACGATTCCGCCACCCAGCAACTTACCGCCGCGCAGGAAACCGTGCGCGATGTTCCCGCCGGTGAGTTGATAGGGTCGGTGGGCCCGCGTGGCGCTCACCAATGGCTGGCCGTGCCCTTTGCTGAACCGCCGGTTGGTGAGCTGCGCTGGCGTGCGCCGCAGGCCATGTCGCGCTGGACCGGAACGCTACAGGCCCTGGAGCATGGTAGTGCCTGCGTACAACCCGATGCGCTGAGCATGGGTAAAGGCATTGACGGTATTTACGGTGATGAAGATTGCCTGACCTTGAGCATTTATTCCCCGCCCAAATCGGCGAGCGAGGCGAAAGACGCGAAGTTGCCGGTTATGGTATGGATACACGGTGGCGGCAATGTTGTAGGCGAGGCCAGCACCTATGACGGTGGCGATTTGGCGATGACGCAGGATGTTGTCGTGGTGACCGTTCAGTATCGCTTGGGCCCCCTGGGTTGGTTCCATCATCAGGAACTAAACGGCGCAAATGCGTCGCTCGAAGACCATTCAGGCAATTATGGCACCCTGGACACTATTGCTGCACTGAAATGGGTGCAGGAAAATATTGCCGGCTTTGGCGGAGATGCTGGCAACGTGACGATTTTTGGTGAGTCCGCCGGCGGCGAGAATGTTTTTGCACTACTGGTGTCACCGCTGGCCGACGGTCTCTTTCATCGTGCGATTTCCCAAAGTGGTGTCGCGGTGACTACCAGTGTTGACTTCGCCACTGAAACCGAGAAGAAAAGCAGCCACGTCATGGCGCAGGAAATGATGAAGGCGCACGGGCTTGCCAGTGTGCCAGAGCTTCGCTCGATTGATGCTGGCGACGTTATTCGAGCCTATATGACGTCTCCAGACGATCTGATGTTGGATACCCCCACAAATATCGCCGATGGGCATGTGCTGCCCGAGACCCCATTGCTGGAGGTGCTGGAGGCCGGCGAGTTTAATAAAGTACCGACGATACTTGGCACCACGCGGGATGAGTTCAAGCTGTTCATGGCACAGAATCCCACCTATGTTGATCGCTATTTGGGCTTCTGGATGTATCGCAAGAATCCCGAGCGGTATGAGCGTGACGCGTACTATGGGTCAACCCAATGGCGGATCGGTGGTGCGGCAGCGCCAGCGAGAGTGATGGATTCGCCGGTCTATGTGTACCGTTTCGATTGGGACAACATCGGCAAGCCACTGTGGATGGACCTGCCCGGAATTTTTGGCGCAGCACATGCGTTTGAGCTGCCGTTTCTGTTTCCCAGTCTCGACCTGGGGCCACTGACCAGCGTGATGGCGGGCGGCGACGATGAGCAGGGCCGGCAGTTTTTGAGCCAGGCGATGATGAACTATTGGGGGAACTTCGCGCATCACGGCGATCCCAATAAGGGGAAACCCGTGCCTGCCTCCTGGCAACGCTGGGATAGCGATCAGCAACTGCTGGTACTTGATGACGACTCCAGCGGCGGAATTCGTTCAGGTAGCGAGACGGCGACGATTGAAAGCTTGATCGCGCAACTCGCTGAAGATGAACGCTTTGAATCCGATCAGGGGCGCTGTGAACTGTTCGAGGAACTCAGCAACTTCAGCAACTGGAGTTTTCTGATCAGGGAGCACGGAGATAGCTTGGGCTGTGGAGGCTAGCGGTACTGCATACTGCGGTTGTTCGGAGTTAAGTCAGCCCAGAAAGGCGATTCTGTTGTCGATAAGGAACTGCCTGAATGTTCTGGGTTCCAGACCAAAATGCCCCGGCGTCAGATCTGCCTCACCGGCCAGTAGATCATCGGCCAGATGGCCGGTAACACCTTCGTATTCCCAGCGACAGTACTCAAGATAGTATTCCACAGCTTCAGGCCTTCCGCGGTAGTAAGCGATGAATGACGGCCCCAGTTTCTCGCGGAATGCAGCCTCGGAATCAGTGTACTTAATGGGCTCACCATAGGCATCCGCCATAAGATCGGCCACCTGGGAGAACTTCATGGTATCGACACCATTGTGCAGGTGATAGGTTTCACCAATTGCGGTGCTATCGAAGTCAAGAATCACTTCTGCGATGATTCGACCAATGTCCCGGCAGCCGGCTTTCGCTCAGCACTTTTCGTGCCTTGAGATGTTGGGTCGCCGTGCCGAATTCATAGTCGCGCAGCACCTGGGCGACATCTTCCTCGTTGCGCAGTCCCGGAGGATCTTCAATCATACGAAATATTCTCTTAATTTCGCCCGTGGAGTTTACGGCTTCCACCAGATTGTTCATGGCGGTCACTTCATCCAGAAAATCGGGCGTGATGACAAACACCGCCTCTATTCCCTCAAGCGCGGTACAGAGGGACAATTTGTCCAAGTGGAACTTACCTGGATATCCTGCGAGGCGTTCATCTGGATCTGGCTAAAAAATTCAACTGGTTAGTTGTTGTAATTACATTTACGTGTTTCAATTTGTCCTCAGAGATTACATAAACGATTTGCCATTAGGAGAAGTCCATGATCGACAAAGAGAGGTATGAGGCCCTCATAGATGTTGCCATCGATCCCAGGCTGTTTCGCAGTGAAGAGGTGGACGTGGTGGGTCCCGAATTTGCACGGAATCCGCATCAGACTTTCGATCGGTTAAGGGCGGAATATGGCGATGTTATTGATGTGAAAGACGGGTGTGTTGGCGATGTAAAAATTCCGACTTTGATTCCGATGAATCCCGAAAAGCCTGGCGTCTTTGTTACAGGCTTTGAAACCGTCAGTAGCGTTCTCATGAACCAGGGTGACTTCTACCAGAACTATACACATAGTATGGATATTCTGATGGGTGAGGGCCAGATAGCAGGTGCCAACCCCCCTGACCACAAGCCTCTTAGAGCACTGGTTAGAAGTGCTTTCGACAAGGGATCTGTTGACCGGCTACAGGACGAGTACATTTTACCTCTCATTAATGGCTTGATAAGCCGTATAGCAGCTAAGGAGAAGGCAGATCTGGTTGAGGATTTCACCTGTAGGCTTCCCATGTTGCTGATTGGTGAGATCTTCCAACTTCCTGTCGACAGTTATCCACGCTTCGCTAGGCTGGTTTCAGAACTCATGAGTCCGGCGTCAGGCTGGGATACCGCTTTTTCAGCCTCCGAGAGCCTGGGAGAAGTGTTTTACGAGCTCATCGAGCGAAGAAAAACTCGCCCGGGAGGTGATCTCATCAGTCGAATGCTTGAGGCGGAAATTGATGGCAAGAGATTAAGCGATGTCGAGATGATGTCTTTTTGTCGAGCTCTGGTGCCGGCTGGAATCGAGACGACGACCCGAAGCCTGAGTTCGATGTTCACGCTCGTGTTAAGAGATCAGCAATGCTGGACTCAGCTTGTGCATAATCCAGACGCCATTCCTCAGACCGTCGAGGAAGTCATACGCCACAGTGGGCCCGTGATGATGATTCCTAAACGTACCACCCGTGATCTGGAACTCGCCGGAGTGAAATTGGCCAAAGACACCAACCTCTGGGTCTGTATCGGCCACGCCAATCGTGACCCGGCAATTTGGGACAATCCAAATACCTTTGATATCACAAGAGAGCGCAAGCCGAGTCTCGGATTTTCTCTGGGTGCTCATATGTGTATAGGAAACCAACTGGCACGCCGAGAAATGCAGGATGCTTTGCGTGCAATGACCGCGAAGCTTCCCAACATGCAGCTCAATTCCGATGACCCCGAACCCCAAATCCTGGGCGTTCAGCACAGGTCTGCAAATCGCATCGATGTTGTGACGGGAGTTCACTAGGGCCAAGCATTGGCTTCGAAGGCAGCCCGGGAGGCTACCGTGAGTAAGGCAAGGAGTCGGAACCAACTCACTGAACGATAGGCTGCGCTCGACCTTCGGTAACACCATTTTCATTAAACGCATCAACCGCCACCCAATATTCAGTGCCGTCGGTGAGAGCGCCGATCTCGAGCTCTGATTGAGCGTAAACCATCCAGCTTGAGTAAAGCTTGTCTGGAGCGATGCCCCAACGAACATTGTAGCCGCTAGCGCCCTCTATCGCTTGCCAGGAGAGCTTTGCGGTCATTGGTTCCAGCCTGCACGCCTGGAATTCATTCACGGCTTTCGGGGGTTGACCCTGTCCGCAGCCAAATACCCTCAGGCCCGACAGAGCGAAACGACCCTGGAAAGGCATGTTGTGGCTGACAACACGAATAAATCGGAACGATCTGTTGCCCTTCAGCCGGATGAAATCGTGAGGGAGGTCTTCCTCAGCTTCTGACTTATCCGCCAGAACCTCCCAGCTTGTCCCATCGCCGGACCCCTGTAGTTCATACTGCAAACAGGAACCATGTTCTATAGTGCGTCTGAGAGTCGGCGGCCCCGTGTATTGATAGCTGATTCCACTGGGGGGAACGCAGTCGAATTCGGCAAAGTTCACCTGTATGGCTTCGACGGAGCAGTGTTCTCCCAGATCCACTTGAAACCAACGCTCTTTGTCGCCGCTTTCAGTGGACCAGATTGTGCGGATATCTTCATCGACAGCATTCTCAGCGGGATATTCCGGTGAACTGGAGGACGCCTCGACCGGTTTCCGGTACGACAGGAGCATCCACCCTGTGGCACTGTCTTTCCATGGGTCCCAGCTGCCATCCGGGATACGCTTCGGATAGTCACCAAAGCTGGTATTGCAGAACAGCACGCCGTCGTCATCGAAGCCCGCGGGAAACAAGCCGACCCGCCGTTCCATCATGTGCTTTCTTGAGATGCGCATGGTTGATATGTGCCACCAGTTACCGTGCCGGTCCTGGAAGGGGTACTAGGGATTTTCCCTCGTAAACGGACAAAAACCGCTGGAGCCCGTGTCATTCCTGGCCTCCCAGAGGGGGTTACTTCTCATTTCCTTACCGTTTTGGAGTATTTTGGCTAAAATCACTGCCTTTGGGCATTGATCATGGCCACCGAAAAACGTATCAAAATCCTAACCGAGACGGAGATTTCTGAGCTGTTCGGTCCCCCCACTCTGAATTCGAATGATCAACGTTTCTTCTTCGCACTCAATGACGCTGAATTAGCAGAGTGTAAAAGGATCCGCGAGCGCGATCACAGGTGCATGTTTGTTGTGCTGCTGGGGTACTTCAAAGTAAAGCCCATCGTGTTGAGCCCCGGCTACCATCAAATTAAGCAGGACCTCAAGTATGTGTGTTCCGAAGTCATTCCTGGTCCTGGCCTCCGGCCCTTCAACCTTACTCAGAAGACCCGAGTTCGGATTTACCAACGCATTTTCAAACTGACCGGCCATCAGCGCTGGCTGAATAAAAGTCACCGTTCAGCGTTGATAACGGATCTAAATGAGCATGCACGGGCATGGAGTCAACCAAGATCCCTATTCGACAGGGCTATAGAATACTTGTCAGCACAAAATATCGCCATACCGGGGTATACGGTTCTGCAGGACTTGATCAGTGACGTTGTGGGCGTCACAAGCGATCAGTTTGCCCGTACACTTGAGAAACTCTTATCTGCGGACTTGGCAAAGATGTTATCTGAACTTGTCAATGGTAATAACTCCTTAACCCTGCGGCAGTTGCGTCAATCGGCCAAAAACTTCACGGGAACAGAGCTGGAGAAGGAGCTTGCTGTGCATCGCCACATCCAGCCTTGGATGCAGGAAGTGGATGAGGTATTGAGCACGTTATCTCTATCCTTGAAAAATCAGCAACACTTTTCTGAGCGGGTGGATTACTACGGTGCCAAGCTTAAACGCCAGTCTATTGGTAATCAGCGTCTCTATCTGTTGTGTTATTTGCAATCCCGCTGGTTGCAGGCACTGGAGCGCATAGCCGATGGTTTTGTTCATCATGTTCGGCAGATAAAACAAAAAGCCAAGGCTCATGCGCAGGAAGCGGTTTATCAAGACTGGCAAAAAGCCGCTAAAAATGTCAGCAAGGCGGCAGAAGTGCTGCACCTGTTCATTGATGACAGCATCGATCAACAGCAGCCTTTTGGGACGGTAAAGCAGAAAGCGCTGAGGCTTCTTGCGGAGAAAGAGCTTGAATCCGTTTGTCTGTTTCTGAATGAGCAAAAGCGTTCCGTTGAGGAAGCTACGTGGCAGTATTATGACCAGAGAGATAGCTTAAGGGAAGGGTTGCTCCGCCAGCTGTTTCTTTGCCTGCACTTTGAAGGCAGTGCGGGCACTCAACGCCTAGCAGGAGTGCTGGATCATGCTCAACTTGATCTCTCAGCCCGAAGAATGATCTCAAAGGCAAATATAGACAGCCGACTGCCAGCCAAGAAACTATTACCGCTCTTGCAGGACGAGGACGATAACATTAACCCAGGCCGCTACGAGTGGTACCTGTACTTACAGATCCCCGACCGGTTGAATGGCCAACTGACTTTGCCGAATGTCGTTAAATACCGGGCATTGGAGGCTGATCTGGTAAGTCGAGCGCGCTGGCGAAGGGATAAGACAAAGTTGCTAGAGCAAACCCAGCTGCCAAAGTTGTCCGCCGAACCGAATAAGCTGATTGAGCAAATGAACAGGGATCTGGAGATCCGTTTGCATGAAGTCAGTGAATATCTGGAACAGGACGATAACCGAAACATTATCCTACGTAATCCCAAGGGTAAGCGTCTGTGGCGATTACCGACGGCAAGTAAAAAGTACCTGGTCAACAATCCCTTCTTCCAGCAAATACCTACCACTGGGGTTGCCGATGTGCTGCGCATGGTCCACCGCGACACCGGGTTCATTGACTGCTTTGAGCATGTGCTGGGCGCCCAGTCTAAGAGCCGAGTTCACGAATATGACCTGCTGGCGATTCTGGTGGGAAATGCGACCAACCAAGGCATCTACGGCATGGCTCAAATCTCCGACCGCACCTATGATCAACTCAGCACCATCCAGGCGAACTACTTACGACTGGAGACCCTGAGTGCCGCCAACGACAACATCAACAACGCGACGGCCAAGCTGCCCATCTTCAAGCATTACAACATCCAAGAGGATGTGATCCATGCCAGTGCCGATGGTCAAAAGTTCGAGGCCCGGCGCGAGACCTTCAAAACGCGCTACTCATCGAAGTACTTTGGCACTCAGAAAGGTGTCTCGGCCATGAGCCTAATCGCCAACCATGCCGCCATTAACGCCCGGGTGATCGGCGCGAATGAGCACGAATCCCACTACATCTTTGACTTACTGATGAACAACAGTTCGGAGATCATTCCGGATGTCCTCTCCACGGATACCCACGGGGTTAATCATGTCAACTTTGCGCTACTGGACCTGTTCGGGTACAACTTTGCGCCGCGTTACGCACAGGTTGGTCGCGTTATCAATGATATGTTCGATGTTAAAGAAGGCAATGATCAGAGAATCGAATTACGCCTGAAAAAAGCCATCAACACCAAACGCATCAGGCAGCACTGGGATACCATCCAGCGGATCGCGGTGTCGCTCAAAGAGCGCAAAACGACACAGGCCACATTGGTTAGAAAACTCTCCGGCTACAAGAGCAACCATCCCTTGCTGGAGGCCCTAACCGAGTACAACCGACTGGTGAAAGCGAATTACCTGCTGAACTACATTGATGATGCCAGCCTGCGTAACTACGTTCAGCGAGCCCTTAATCGGGGGGAGGCCTACCACCAGCTGCGTCGAGCAATCAGCAACGTCAATGGGGATCAGTTCCGGGGCAGCTCTGATGAAGAAATCCAACTATGGAACGAATGTGCGCGCCTGGTCACCAACGCCATTATTTACTTCAACTCCAGCATACTCAGCCAACTGCTGACGAGCTTCGAACATCAGAACGACGACAAACGAATACAGATCGTCAAACAGGCTTCCCCGGTGGCTTGGTATAACATCAACCTTAAGGGTACCTATAACTTCGAATTGAGTGAAAAGTTACCGGATCTTGAGGAGCTGATGCTCTCAATTGATGGATATAGGCCAGTTCAGGGAAAGTAATACCCTCCGAGAGGCCAGAAATGACGCTGGATCCAGAGGTTTTTGTCCGTTTACGAGGGAAAATCCCTAGTACCCCAAGATGTCACTCACAACGCGAGGACTATCCAAAACATCCCGATCCAATTGAGTGGCCCGCTCATCCCCGCTCGCCTAGAAGTCCGCGGTGAAGTGTTCATGCGAAAATCGACGTTGGCACGGTTGAATAGCAAGCCTGGCAGCGAACGTAAATTTGCCAATTGCCGCAACGCGGCAGCCGGTACAATGCGCCAGCTTGATCCCGCTAAAGCCATGCGCCGCCCTCTAGACTTTTTTGCTTACTCAATCGCGGAATGTTCGGGTCTTCCTACCGGGTACTCCACCTCACCAACAGAGGAGTACCACTCCACTGCGCTCAGCTACCTCAAAAAAATCGGCTTTCAGGTTAATGAGCACACGAAGGCCCTCACTAGCTCGGAAATGGAACGCTATTGCAGAGAGCTTTCTGCCGTACGTGACGACCTGGACTACGATATTGATGGCATCGTATTCAAAGTTAACTCGCTACGCGCTCAAGCTATGTTGGGTGCCGTTTCACGCGCCCCTCGCTGGGCTATTGCATACAAATTCCCCTCCCAGAGACGGGAAACCACGCTGAACGCAGTCGATTTTCAGGTAGGTAGTTCCGGGACATTAACTCCTGTCGCCCGACTGGAACCCATCTCCCTTGGTGGCGTGACAGTATCCAACGCGACGCTACACAACATGGAGGAAATCGAACGCCTCGGATTAGCAGTTGGCGATACGGTGATGGTATCTCGCGCAGCAGATGTGATCCCGAAAGTTTCTGAGGTCTCTCACCGACCGGACAATCGAACCCCCATCGTCATGCCTGCGAGTTGCCCATCATGCTCCAGCCCTGTCGTTAAGGTAGATAGCCAAGTGGCATACCGATGCACAGGTGGCTCGGCCTGTCCTGCGCAAGCTGTCGCACTTATCAAACGATTTGCCCGGCGCGATCTGATGGATATTGACGGTCTTGGCGAAAGGCTGATCGAGCAGCTGTACGAAGCGGGCCTTATTCAGCGCCCAAGTGACTTGTATCACCTATGTTTTGATGCCGTCGCCAAGCTACCTGGAATGGGCCATAAGTCCGCTGAAAAGCTCAAGCAAGGCATCGAAGCCAGCAAAGAAACAACGCTTGCCAAGGTACTGGCGGCTCAACATATCCGAGAAGTGGGGCGGAGTGCTTGCCGGGAGCTGACCAAACACTTTAACAACGATCTCGATGCCATTGTCTCAGCCAACCGCGATGAACTTCTGTCCGTGGAGCTATTCGGCCCTGTGATGGCTGACATGGCCTACAAGGCGTTCCGAGATGTCGAGACCCTGGATGAAATTAACCGCCTTCGACTTGCCGGGGTGCACTGGTTGGAAGGTGGTCAACCAGCTTCCGATTCAGGGGCGCTCAACGGTGAGGTCTGGGTGCTTACCGGCACGTTTAGCACGATGACTCGAACAGAGGCAGAGGCGCTTCTTACTGCCAAAGGCTGCCGGATTGCCTCATCGGTAAGCAAGAATGTCACGACCGTATGTGCCGGTGCAAAGGCTGGCTCAAAGCTCGCAAAAGCCGAGAAGTTGGGCATCAAGATCGTTGACGAAAGCCACCTGTTGTCCGTCCTGGAATCTTAACAATCACCTATCCTGCCGGGGCGAGCCCCGGCTCATCAAACCTGGAGAATGCTGATGATCCTAAAATTCAAATCAAGTGATGTGAAAACCCTGGTAGATCACGCGAAGAAGCACCCGGAGTGTAATGCCACCGTCGAAAGCATTGCTAATCCTCGCTTCTGGAAACATGGCGCAAAGCCCAACCAAAGCGGCTTTATTCACCCGTCCGACATCGACACAGCCAAAATCCCAACCACACTTCAGCTTGTGATCGGCTACGGGGTATATCTATTCAGCCCTTCGACAACCCCTTTACTCGACGACAACGCGATTATGGATGGCCCAGATGATACCCCTCACTTCCGGGTGTATGCGGAAGGGTGCCGCCCATCCGGGGATATTGAAAAGCTTGCTAATACCCTGGACTTGCTCGGAACTAACGATTTCCAAGCCTCACTTCCAATTGAGATGTTCGAGGCTCCTCTTTTTCATGAGGACTTCATTAAACTGGCCTTCTCCCAATGGAGTATTCGCCTTCTCAGCAAGGATGAATTACATGCTACGTTTTAGGGGAGAGACCTCTGCCCCAAAATCGGTATTTTTTTGGCGCATGAGCTGCGAAGATGCCCGGAAACTGCAACCTTTGCCGATTCGATGGTCTACCATAGACGCACAATTCGCTATGGAGGAGTAATCAGATGGACGTATTAAAAAAAATGGGAGTGGTGCTCACCCTTTCGGGCACGGTGCTACTTGGCGGCTGCGCCTCTGGTCAGCACATCACCACTTCTGATGGCACATGCTTGACCTGCATGAACAATCCTTTCACGGGAAAGGCCGTCAACTACGACCCGAACCAGCACCCTGAGAGTGCGGTTACTGCCAGCCAAAGTGTATCCAGTCACTCCAACTTCAGGATGGAAGCGGTAGAAATCGTGAACCGAGGCTTTAAGTCCTTGCCACAGGACAATCTCCGCTTTCGGGATAGAACAGATTTTGTCCACACCGACGGGATTATCGTAGGTGAAGCAATCTGGGCACCTTCAATTACTGCTCTGAAATTGAAACAGTTCTTTGGTGTGAAGTCCCCTGAAGAAATGCGGGCTCAAGGCATGGCCCAAGAGCAAATCCGTCAAGCGTTACAGGACAAGCCTTACCGTCAGGCTGGCGACACTTACTATATGGGCAGCACATTTAATGGCGCTGCCGGTCCCATCACGGGCGTCATCGCAGTTTATCCCAATGCTCATGAGCGCAACCGCTCGCTCATTGGGATAGAGGTGATCGGCTATGACAAGGCTTATGCAGACACGAAAAAGGCTCAGGCTGGCCTGCATAACCTGGTGTTACAAGCAATCAACTACAACAAGTCCAACTAAGGGTTGCTGGTTCCAAAAGGTGAGGTAGCTTTAAATTGAACACACCATTAAAGGACTAATTCGATGAAACTCCTCGCCTTATTAACTTTCAGCATCCTGATGGTTGGCTGCGCTTCAGGACAACACACATACACCAAGGACGGGACTTGCATTAGCTGCATGAACAACCCGTTCACAGGAAAGCCAGTCAACTATGACCCAGCTGTAGATTCTCCGTACAGTCCTCGCCAACTTGCAGCCCAAGAACAGGAAGCTACCCATTCTGCGGGCAGTATCGGCTTTGAAGTGCCTTACAGCGTAGAACACGCCTATTACGTGGTACAACGTGAGTTCAGCTTTCCAACACCACTCGACGATGAATTCCATCGGGCAAAGACTGACCCCATTGACCCAGAAATCAGGAAGCGCCGAAACCGGAATTTCGACGTACCAACAAGGTTCAGGTACGCGCAGGGCTTTCGACAGCATGGAGATGTATACCTAGTAATTGGCACGAAAATTCAGCGTATCGACCACCGCACCAGCAAAATTACAATCAGCTATCTTTCTGATGACCCGTCGCTTGAGGTGTGGGATATGTCACGCTCATTACGAGAGCGGGTTTTGAGCGCCTTGGAATATTATGGCTGTGACTCAAATATCAACCGGGACTACGACAACAGGTACCGCTACTCAGATCCTTGCTAGGGAAGGGGGGAACAATGACTGACTATTTGTTTTTTGGTGCTGCGGTATCCAAGATAGACGAAGATTTTCAGCACTATCTCCAGCGCGCCCACAAAGAAGGTCATCATCCGCTTTGCCTGTGTAAATCACCGGCCGTCCCCATGTACGTCTCCAGGGTGAACAACTCATTCATTCTAAAGCGTATGCCTAATCGAGGGTCTGAGCATCACCCCGATTGCGATTCATACGAGATCCCGGTCGGGCTTTCGGGCCGTGGCCTTGTTCAAAATAGAGCGATTGTAGAGGATCACGACTCAGGCTTAACTTCGCTCAAGCTAGGGTTCCCTCTATCCAAGTCAACGTCCAGCCGTGACCCTATCACCGCCAGCCCCACGGAGAAAAAGACTGTCCAGGCCGACCCTGCAAAGCTATCCATGAGGGCCTACTTCGAGTACCTATACGAAGAAGCCGGTCTAACCCGGTGGTCCCCCAAGATGAGTGGGAAGAGGAACTGGCACATTGTCAGATACCATTTGCTTCAGGCCTCCCAGAACAAACTCTCCCGCCGCAGTCCTCTTGCCGAGTGCACCTGGATTCCTGAAGTCTTTTCAGTAGAAAAAAAAGATGAGATCGCCAGCCGCCGCCGGCGCTTCTTCGCGAATATGAAACCGGCAAAGGGAAAAACACCTTTCGCACTACTCATTGGGGAAATCAAGGCCATTGAAACATCAAGGTTCGGTGGCAAGCTGGTTGTTAAACATATGCCTGACGCACCTGTATATATGGCGGAAGATGTTTATCGTAGAGTGAACAAGGCCTTTGCAGCAGAAATAGCCCTCTTTGAGGAAGACGAAACCATTCATCTGTTGGCGATGATGACTTTCTATCTTTCCGCTTCTGGGAACCCCCAAGTGGAAACCATTACCCTTATTACAGTGGACCAAAATTGGCTACCGTTTGAGTCCCTGGAGGAGCGGGAACTACTCGAAAGGCTGGTCACTGATGGCCGTTATTTCATTAAGTCTATGCGTTATAACTTGTCATCTTCTGATGTTATGGCCTCTGTCATCATTACCGACACGAAGCCAGAGGCGACGGCATTCTACATCATCCCTATGGGTGCAACTGAGTCCTACTATGATGAGCTTGACAGCCTGGTTAAAGAGGCGGGGATTCCTGCTCACATTTGGGACGCAAATGAAGACACGGCCATGACACTACCTCCTATCAACAACCCCGCTGTGAATGCCGCAACTACCCCCCAGACTCCGGCTGATCCAGATACTGGGCCTGATCACTTTGACGATTCCGATTACATTCCAGATCACAACGATGCGCCATTTAACCTTTATGCGGACGAGGAAGAAAATCTATAAAACCTGCAGGAAGAGCACTTGCTGGTTATGGAGACCGTGGTATCTCTATATAAGACACCTTTAATCTATGGAATTATGACTATGCTCTTTCAATTTGAAAATGGACTCGAAATTCAAAAAACGCGTATCGGTGCTGAAGTTCTCCGTTCAGGCTTTTATATCGACCACACCGGTGACGAAACTCCTACCACCTCACAACACTCTACTGTGGGCTTTCACCGCATAGGGCTGCCTGAGATCGTCGTGAGAGGCGTCTCACTCGACTGCGCTCAACAAGTCCTCTCTGGGCTCTACCTGGCTGCCCAAATCGGGTTGGCTGAGCTAACCAAAGGAAACCATCTCGAAGAACTCTTCGACCGCGAAGTGCACTTCACCAGTGTTTCTCCTGCCGTCAAAAAATCTGACTTCCTCGCGGCTCGCCTCTACCACGGCAACTGGGACTTTAACGTGCTTGAAATGTGTCTCGGAAAGACTACGAAGATTCAGCTCGCATCCTAAGAATTATGCATCGATGTCTGCTGCACCTCAGCGGGCCAGCCCCCTTCTCTGGTCAGCAGCTTCGTCCAGGACGACCAAAGGCTACTATGGCCGTAAAGCCAGAACGGCATTAACATCCTGAGTAAGCCTTAGCCAACCTGCAGTAACCGAACAGCGCAGTTCAACTAACTCTGTGAGCTTTTTGTAATCATCCGACAGATTTCTCGCAAAGATCGGTTCGTGGTGAGCGATTCGATTTCTGAGCTTTCTGATTTGCTCCAGATCATTATAGATCAATGTTCTTACCGCACGGGTTCCCAGTGCTGGATCTGCGTTAGGAAATGAGGAGTAGATATACGGATTCCATAGACGAGAATCGTGTCTACTCGTAAACATTTTCTGCCAGAATACGAACTTCAGCTCGGGTATTACCTTCCCCGTAGTGGCATGGCTGCGAGTTACAGAACTTATATCTCGGCGAGGGCTGTATCCCACGGGTGGGTCTGGGAGACTCCGGGAAAATGCGGTCGAGAAAGGCCAACGTGGGCCATACAGCCGTGTCAGACTGTCACTCACTGCGTTTCGGACTACTACCTCGCAGATGTGTATTGCTGAGAGCAGAGAGCCTGATATTGTTGCGTTCCAAGCGTACAGGTTCAAAGCCCCCATATCCTGGTCGTCCGTTAGAGTTACAGCTCCACGGTAGGTGCCCATCCGAGCTGTTGATAGACTCGCAGTGACTGCATCGATTACATCCTTGTTTGACATATGAGCTAAACAGCCTTATAGTGATTTCACTAGCCACGGGAATTGTTGGTGAAAACCTCCCCCCGAGGACAGAAGATAGAAGGCCCGCTTTATGCGGGCTTTTTTTTGCCTGAAAAGTGGCGAGTATACCCGTGAGGCTACCATCAATCCATTCCTGCCCGGTGTGGGCCGCTCCAGGCCTGCCAAGCCTGTCTTAGAGCCCCGATCTCATGGCTCCTGGGGCACTCGCCTTTCATAAATGCTCTTGTAGGGAATCAACCACTCTTTTCGGATAGAACCGTCGGGCTCAGTAGCGACCAGTCTGAGGTAGGTGTGGAACACAGCCCGATCACCCTGGTTGGTAAGACGATACCGAGTTGTGGAGTGGGGCAGAGGCCTGTCGCCGCTTTGGTCGGTAACCATTACAAGGTCGGGCATTCTGAGGAAAAATTCTACTTCCTCGTCAGTTGAGCTGATAACTGAAAGCTCGATGGCGCCGCTAACTTGTAACAGGGCGTTGAAGCCACTGCCGAATGATAGACGATCTTTCGACGCCAGTTTGGGGCCGTCAATGAAGCCTGTGTTGCCATTAAAAAATATCTTGGTGGAGTTTTCAGTTATAGGTGTTGAGCCAATAAAGTAATCCGCAATATCTCCATAGGGATCGCCACTTTCGTTTTCTATCCCAAGTGCTGGCCTCACAAGATTGTCGTAGAACCCGGCGACGAGGTGCGCTGAACCTTCACTTTCATGAAAAAGCTCTTTAAAGCCCCTAATCAGCGTTTCTCGAATTTCAGGCTGACTTTCTACATTGCTCTGGACCCACTCACCTTCGTACCACTTAGCCTCTGCGGCATGGGCAATGGTATCCTGTACCTGAGCTATCTGTGCAGTAGATGCACGCTCGCCAGCTCGATCCTGATAGTAGGCGTAGAGTGAGAACACAAGTCCAAGCAGGCCGACAATGCCCAGTAATCCTGTAGCCAGCGGGTGCCTACCAACAAGCTCAATGAAACTCTTGACCTGAAAGCCAACCCCACGAAAGAAAATCCCTATTTTCATCTGGTTCCACCCGCTGCAAATTTAGGCAAATACCACTTTATCCAATTCCCGTCACGCCCAGAAGCTAACTACAGGCAAGCAACGGCCTTGTATGGTGCCAATATGCTATTGCTCTGGCTCATCTTCCTTGACAGAGGCAATCGGAATTTTTTCGCCTTGACCGGTCAACTCCAGGGAGTGCACCACGGGTGCGCTATCTATTTCAGCCAAGTCATTTGCCAGACGTTTACTGGCGTCCAGGTATTTTAATGCACTGCGGATGTCTTTCCACTTCACCCAATCCATCAGCTCCCGTACGTCGGCATTTCGGTCAATGGCATGGTTCGCAAAACCGCGCCGTAGCGAGTGGGTTGAGAACCCCTCCGCCTCGATCCCGGCCCGAGCGATCGCACGCTTCATCAGCTCCAGCACACTATTAATATGAAGCGGTGCATCACCCGCATGTCCCCAGCGCCCGATTTTCACAAACACCGGCCCTTCATCAGCCATCATTGCAGATCGCCAATCGAAGAGAGCAGTGACGGGGCATAGCTCAGACATTTCGTGAAGGGTCCAACTCCGACCCTCGGCACCGCGGTCACCCTTGGACGCCGGCAGGAACACTTCCAGGTTGCGAATCGGCTGGCCGGTCTTTGCATCTCGACCTTCGCCGAAGGTCAGGTATTCCCAGCGTAGATTGACCAACTCATCGGAGCGGAATGCACACCAGAACCCCAACAGAAAGAAGGCCTTGTCCCTGCCGGCGCTGCGTGCCTGCGCCAAACTCTGCTTTGGGTCATCAAGCTGTGCGGCCGCAACAATGGCATCGTCGCAAGCCTGGACAACGCGGACAAGATGATCCCGGCTGAGCGGTTCCGCTTTCTTAGGCGCCTTTCGGTAGCGGCTTCGCGCCCCCTTGAGTACAGTTTTCACTAGGGGGTACTAGGGACATCCCCGCCGCAAATAACACTTCGCCCTGAAACCCGCACGTGGTAAGGCTTTCAAGAGTGCCCTACTTTTTCGGTTTCCCAGATTCACCGGTCAGCGGGCTTAAAATCTCCGCCATATTGATCACGTTTTGCTCAAACGTGAAGCTGTAGGTGCCATTGAGATTCACGTTCAGCCAGGCCACAGGGGACACCTTTTTCACCAGTTCCAGGTTTTCCTGGTCCCCCGTGGCCCGATAGTAAGCAAGCAAATTGCTCAGTATCAGCGAATTGAAGTAGATAATCGCGTTCGTTAGCAACCGAGCGCATTCATTCCAGATGTCGATTTCCTGATCGGAGGAGCCGCGGAAACGGTTGCCGTTGACCGAGGCCACCGCTCTACGTAACTGGTGATAGGCCTCTCCCCGGTTCAGTGCCCGTTGTACATAGTTGCGCAGGGCTGCATCGTCAATGTAGTTCAGTAGGTAACTGGCCTTAACCAACCGGTCATACTCCGTCAGGGCCTGCACCAGCGGGTGCGTATTGCTGTACGTAGATAGTTTCCGGATCAGTGCAGCCTGGGATGTCGTCTTGCGCTGAAGCGAGATAACAATGCGCTGGATAGTCTCCCATTCCTGCACAATGGCATCCGCGCGGATCGGCTTTTTCAGGGACAACACGGGCTTATCGTCATTACTGACGTTGACCGTGAACATTTCCTCAATAACCCGCCCGAACTGGGCGTAGCGCGGTGCGAAGGTATAGTCAAAGAGATCGAGTAGTGCAAAGTTCACGTGGTTCACACCGTGCGTGTCTGTGGACAAAACATCCGGCTTGATCTGGGATGTATTGTTGAACAGCAGGTCGAAGATGTAGTGGGACTCGTGTTCGTTGGCGCCGATAATCCGGGCGTTAACCGGCACATGGTTGGCGACCAGGGTGACGGCGGACACGCCCTTGTTGGTGCCAAAATACTTGGACGAGTAACGCGTTTTGAACGTATGCAGCCGAGACTCAAATTTCTGTCCGTCGGCGCTGGCATGCAGGACACCTTCCTGGATGTTGTAATGCTGGAAGATCTCCAGTTCGGCAATGGCATTACTAATGGCATCGTTGGCCTGGTTCAGGGTTTCCATGCGCAGGTAGTTGGCCTGCGTCGAGCGCAATTCTTCATAGGAACGATCAGAGATATGCGCCATGCGGTAAAGGCCGTAGTTTGTGCCGTTGGCAATGATGGCAGCAATCAGGTTGTTGGCGTTCACCGCCTGCCTGGCTTGCACTTGCCTGACGTGATCGAAGGTATCCAGAAACCCGGTTTCCTGGTCGACAAATCGCATGAGATCGGCAATATTGACCTGATTCAGCTGTTCGAAGAACGGATTGTTGAGCAGGCTCTTAGCGCCCGATGACGGAAGTCGCCACTGGGTTTTCCCGGAGCGGGAGCGCAGTATGACGTTTCGGTTATCGCCTTTCTGGATGCGGTCCCCCACCTGATCCAGTGTCGTGGCCAACTCCTTCTGCATCGAACGCATCAGTTGTTTCGGGGCAGTGTTAATCCGGTTCAGCAACGAGCTTTTGATCAGCTTCCGTCTATGCTTCCAGATGTCGTCATCGACCAGATCATCCGCCAAACTGCAGTGTTTAGGCGATTGCGGAATGAACAGGTGCCCGTCGAGCTTGCCTTGAACCAGTAGATAGAGCAGCACTTCAAAGCGAGCAGGATTGATGGCGCTGTCGGTGGCGACAAAGGGCAGGTGCCTCGGTCTGATCAACCGCCGGTCGATTTCCCTGATACTGCCGCAGGAATCAAGGTTGAATTGGCTCCGTTCGATCTGTGCGCCCAGGGCGCGAGTCGTTGTCGACGACTGGAACTTGAGGGCGAGGAATATCGGCCGCAGTGTCTGCTCGATCAGTTCCGTCTGCTGGTCATAGTATTCCCAGATGTAGAACGCCTGCGATTGTTTCTGGTCGGTGAGGTACCGACACAGCGACTCGATCTGTTTCGGGCGCATGACGCCGGCTGCTCGCTGGCGTATCTCGCTAAAGGGCACAGATCCGTCAATGGAATCGTCAATAAACAAACGTAACAGCGTGGCGCCCTTGCCGACATTCGCGACGGCCTCTTTCCACTCCTGATAAGCAGTGTCCTCCGCATACGTTTTGGCCTCCTGCTGCAGCTTGCGGCAGTGGTGGATAAAAGCGTCTGCCAGGTGCTCGGTAACCTGTCGATGTTTGAGGTGAAGATAACAGATCAGGTACAGGGACCGAGTCATTCTGTCGAAACGACGAAGCTTGGTCGGGGTGTAATAGTCGACCATGGAACAAAAGTGTTCCAGATTGCTGAGTGATAGCCCCAATTGCTGAATAACCGCATCGATATCGTCGATCAGCGGCTCTATCTGCTGGTGTATTCTGAGCTCCTTTTCCAGTTCTGATAGGGAGAAGTTCCTGGCCGATTGCCGAACACTGTTCAGTGTCGTTGCTGTATCGTCATCCAGAATTGCATCCACGCTCTCACTCAGTGACGGGCTCATCGAGTGTGACAAGATATCCGCCAGGCGCTGGCGCTCACTGGCAATAGCTCTGCTGACCACCCGCTGTAGCACGGTATATTTTGGGATGGCAATACGGTGCTTGGCCAGAAAGTCGGTAGATTCATCGAAGAGGAATCGCGAATCGATAGAGGCTGCTGCCGCCACTCCAGCGCGCATACTCAAAGCCGCTTCGCTGTCATCATCGAAAGATTGGTAGTCTAATAGCTGAAATATGCGGCGGTAAATTCGCACTTTTTGCATGGGTGACAAGTTCTTGCGCCCGAGTTTCATGTCGGGGAAGAACTCGCCTGCAATGAACAGCAGGTCATCCCGCACATCGCTATAGCGGATGTTCAGGACAACGGGCTTGACCTTGAAGTAGCCCAGCAACAGGATAAAGTAGACCCTGTTGTAGCGGTCACGGATTGAGCGAAGGGCATCGAGTTCGGGATCATTCAGGGAAAAATAGTATCGCTTTTGCTCGAAGGCGAGCTTCGGTGCGCCATATAGATCTTGAATCTCAGAATCCAGGAGGATGGCGCGGCGTTTGCTTTTCAGGCTCATTCGGGAATCCAAAACGCCCGATCTTAGCCTAATCGGCTAAAAATCAGCCAATTCGGGGGGAAGTCAGAAAGTAAGGTACTCCTGAAAGCCTTGCCAGGCCTGGGTTTAAGGGCGAAGTGTTATTTGCGGCGGGGATGTCCCTAGTACCCCCATATAGAGCCGTTTTCCCTGGCCGAGGTTAACCTGATCGCTGAGAAGGTCCGCCCTGACTACCGCAATTACTACCTGGTTAGATTTTACTCAGGGATGCGTACTGGCGAGATCGATGGGTTGAAATGGGAGTATGTTGACTTCAATCGTCGGGTGATCTCCGTCCGTGAAACACTGGTGGCTGGGAAGGCTGAGTATACCAAAACCGATGGGAGCCAACGTGAGATTCCCATGCTTGGCCCGGTCTACAACGCCTTAAAAGACCAGTACCAGGCCACAGGCCATCTGAGCGCCTATGTCTTCTGTAATGCCGAGGGTAATCCGCTAGAGCACAACAACGTCACCAAGCGGGTCTGGTACCCCCTGTTAAGACACCTGGGCTTGAAGAAGCGTCGTCCCTATCAAACCCGGCATACGGCTGCCACGCTGTTGCTGGCGTCCGGAGAGAATCCAGAATGGGTGGCCCGGTTTCTGGGGCATGCCACCACCGAGATGCTGTTCAAGGTCTATTCCCGCTACATCCCCAATCTTACCCGCATGGATGGCTCTGCCTTTGAGCACATGATTGCAGTCACAGAGGATAAGGAGATGGCAGATGCACATTCACTTGGATAAGAAGCAACTGGCAGCAGTCCAAAACTCAGGTACAGAATCTAAGCTGAAATTGGTCAGGCGGTTGGAGGGCAGTGAGTTCCGCGTATTGGGTCGATTCGACCAACTTAGCCCCGTGAGGGTTGGATATAGCCGGTATGAACTTGGGTGTGCAGCAGGAACGGCAACGGCAATGCTGCATCATGACTGTTTTAGTCCGACTCAGCGCGAAGCGCAATTTGGAGAAATCGTGCAGGTCTGGGGTGACCTTTATGAAAATGGTGGAGGGCATCTTATTGCGGTTCAGCGTTTTGCGTGTCTAAGTATGGATGTGCCGGCCTCTGTCGTCGCTTTGCTTCCCAGGGATTGGGTGTTGCCGACCTTTGTTCCACAACTGAAAACCGTGATCTCATCCTGGATATCAGTATCTACACCGGCACTAAAACGATTTTTGTCCGATGCTTTTCGCGATTCAAATATTGCGATGGGCTTTCTGAACGCACCGGCAAGTCAGTGCTACCACCATGCGTATCCTGGTGGGTTGCTAGATCACAGCGCCGATATGCTTGAGCGGTTTGAGAAGGGATCCATCGGTAACTGGAATTTGTCCCAGCGAGACCTTACGGTCTGCCTCATACTGTTACATGACATTGGCAAAACGGTGACGTTGGTGGGAAAAAGCAGGGCTATCCGTGGTGCCTACCAGCCACATGAATTTGCGACATTGGAGCTATTGGCATCCCCGCTAGCAAGATTAGAGGTGAATGCCCCGCAGCTTGCCAATAAGATAAGGGGTTACTTTAAGCCCAAAGGATGGTATCCACGTAACTATGACCCGGTATATAGGGTGGTCTCAGCCATTGATCGGAAAAGTGCTGATTATCCGCAAGATGATTGATGGAAGCCACCTGAAAGGTGTTGGGGTTTGAGGACTTTCCACAGGATTATTTTTTAGTGAATAGGCTGTCAATTACAGGGGTTACAAATAAGGTGTAGCTTTGAGCTAATTCTTTGGTCGTGTCTTGGAAGCTGCGTTGTGACCATGCCGATGGGCTATTGGCTGGTATCTAAGGCTTAATATTTACTCATCGGCATCATGCTGTGAATGACAGACTCTCACCGGTAACGGAGGAAAAAAACATTAATCACTCCCGGAAATGTCCCCAATACGCCTAGGTTTACGATTCATAGGCAAATAGGCTCTGGGCCTCTTTATGAGACCGCTCTATTTGTACTTGGGGCCATAAATATCTCAAGGTTTGGCACGCTTTTAAAAAGTATAATTTAACTTAACTTACTAAATTTCCAAGGGTTTTTTGTTAAAAAACACTTGCAATTCTCCGTTTTTTTTTACTATCTTGACTGTAAGGGTGGTCTGGAGATATGAGTGTGATTAATGATCAATTCGAATTTGGTGAATCCGTAACCATCTGCGATATTTATCCCAAAAATAAAGCGCTTATTGGTGTCGAGAAGGATCGTGTCATTTTTCAAGGTGACAAGCTCGTTTGCCCTTCTGTGATGGCTTTTTCAAAGAGGTTTGTCGGAGCACTGAACTCAGTCCTTGAGTCATATTTCTACGATGAGAAGCTTACAGTACGCATGAATGAGCAACTCTACACTGATAGTAGCCTGGAAGGCCCTGATCACGGCCTGAATATTTTTGTGGCTGGGAGCTCGGTGCCAGAGACGGTAGTTTCAAAAATTTGTCACTGCGCTAGATATTATTGCCAAGAGATCATCTCTCAATCAGAGCTGGGCGGCGCGGAAAAAGTTGATTCTCCAGAGACTTTTTTGGAAATACTGGCCGATGAAATCAAGAAATATAGAACTGACATGGCGGACAAAAACATTAAGGTTCCGTTTTATATAAAATTTGAAGATGGCAGGCGTGACTATGACTATGTCTATCAAGGTAGGTACGATGAAGGGGTAGTGGCTGAACAAAAAACAATGGATTTGTCAGGTTTTTCCCGCCCCATTGGCTTGAATATGGATACTAATGTGGTGGTTTTGCAGCCTGTTGATGAAGATAATATGGCGCTGAACAAACAAATTGAGTTCAAGGTGAAAAGTGGATCCCACATGCGGGAAGTGATTGCTGCCTTATATCATTGTCGGATTCTGGCATTCAGGGGTATCAGAACTACGAGTCGCAGCAAGAGAGAAAATCCCCATGTTCTACAAGATATCAAGATGACTGATAAGTCCAATGATCTTTTTTGATATTAAGGGTGATTCTTTTGAGTGATCGAATACTGGGAGAAGTGAATATCTAGGCCATAGGATAAGAATTCAACGGCAAGTTATAGGCTGTTCAGTACAAACCCTCTTTTGCTACGGTTTATAATGAAGACGCCGTATTCCCTTCGTAGGGCTTCAAACTCTAAAAAAGAGTCAATTTGAATGTTCCCGTCTTGCGTTGATTTTAATTTGAGATCCGATGACTCAAGGACATCAACAATAGTAAAAAAGCCATTTCGAAAAATGACCGTGTTTTGCTCGGACGCCAGCTTAGTGATGCAATCACGGTGTAAATGAGTTTGCAGTGTGGCTCATCGCTCATGTGAACAATCCTGATCGCTGAGTGGGTGATGAGTGACTTGGTTATGGCGATCTGTTGTAGTTGTATCGCTGAAAGTTGATCCATTATTCTGATCTGGGTAATCAATACACGAGAGCGGAATTTCAGAAAATGCTAACTAATTTAGGTATTGAGTGCAGTCTTAGTCGGCGGGGTGATTGTCATGACAACGCAGTGATGGAAAGATTTTATGAAGCGATGAAGACTGAACGATTAAACGGGAAACGTTCAAAACACGCGATCAATAAAGAAAGGCAGTGTTCGAATATATCGAAGGGTTTTACAATCCCCATCGACGGCATTCGACCTTGGGCAACATTAGCCTAGCTGCGTTCGAAACAGGCGCTATATGCTTAACTGGGTGTCCGGTAATCCTGGGGCATGTCACAATTAAGGCAGCAGACAGTATCTAGTATACCTAAGGGGCAATGACGTATTAGGGAACCTCTGCATAACCCCCGCAATTTGAGATAATTCTGCGACCACCCATTTCAACCGGACTACTGTATGAGCCAGCTTACCTTCGCCGAAGCCGAATACCAGAACAAAAAGCGTAAAACGCG
>Ga0207890_1000165_pt1 | contig 23947 bp, 38 predicted proteins | sample LinPmetageLP48_FD_184059 | JGI IMG/M metagenome (GOLD analysis project Ga0207890, IMG submission 184059) | Marine viral communities from the Pacific Ocean - LP-48 (SPAdes) | ecosystem: Environmental > Aquatic > Marine > Oceanic | place: Pacific Ocean | collected 2011-06-13 | reverse complement strand
TTCGTCTGACCACCCAAACTCTGTACTATTAGCTTGAAGTATTCTGTATCCACTACCTGAAGCACTTGCCAAGGTATTAACCTTCCACCAGAAACTAAATGTCCAAGTCTTACGATTTGAAGAGCTTCCCGGTGTTCGAGTTAGATACGCGCTGTCGTTATCATTAAATCGGATCGACTGCTCAATCTCGTAGGATGCCCCAGCGTTAGCCAGCCATTGTGAGCCAAACATAGTCATTAGCCGAACGCCAACTGCGGTGCGCCGAGTTGAATACTGCCGGACGCTTTTACAAAGTAGGGCACAACATCAACCGCACTTGCTGCGGTGCTAAGTGTAATGCCGCCCGAAGCGGGACTTTCATAGTCCGTCCCAAGACTGAGAGTTCGAGAACCCGTCCCGTCTTGGATGAACACGAACACGCCAGCCTGACCCACTGATTCCGTGCTTGGGTTAGCCAAGGTCACGTTACCCGTAAGAGTAAGCACAAAGTTCTGATGAGCAGAGAAGTCAATCGTTACACTGCCCGTGTTTGACGTATCCGTATCCGTCTCTGCAAGAATAATCGTGCCACCGTTAAGCTGCCCAGCGACCGTTACATTCGTAGTGCCTGTCGGAATCTCGATGACATCTGCATCGGCATCGTTCTTGATTGTGACATCGTTGGTCGAACCTTGGCCCGTAAGAATCAAGCCCTCCGCTGCTGTATAGCCCATTGCAGCGTTATCACCGGCAGAGGTGTCACCGTCAGCGTTTACTGTAGCGGCAGTTACGTCGCCCACAATATCAACGTCAGTGCCACCAGTAGCAACGGATAAAACCGTTGCATCAGCATCGTTAACAATCGTAACGTCATTGGTCGAGCCTTGTCCCGTTAAGATAAGGCCTAGAGCAGCCGTGTAACCTATAGCTGCGTTGTCTCCGGCAGAAGTATCCCCCGCTGGTTCGACAGTACCTGTAGCAATTAAGTTACCCCCCGCCGAAACGTTTCCTACTACCGTGACATCTGTGCCTCCAGTAGGAATCTCCAAGACATCGGCGTCGGCATCGTTTTTAATCGTAACGTCATTGGTCGAACCTTGCCCAGTAAGGATAAGCCCTTCGGCAGAAGTATAACCTATTGCAGCCTTGTCGCTGGCTGCGGTATCCCCCAAAGCATTGAGCGTACCGCTTGCGGTAACGTCTCCGGACGCGGTTAACGTGGCAATTTGCAAGTCCGATAGCGCATTTACAACTGCCGCACCGGAACCCGCGCCATCCATATAGACAACCGCCGACTTTCCGTTGGCTACGGTTATATTTGCACCGGAACCCTGCGTCAGAATTACGGAATAGGGTCCGCTAGATCCAGAATCTGTGGTGGCGTTTATGATTATGAAGAAAGCGGACGTTGTATTTGGGGCTACCGTAACCGTGTTGTTCGCTCCAAGAGCCCCCGTAAACTTTATAACACGGTACATGCCGTCCTGAAGATTTTCGGTGCCTGAACCAGGAGAAGCTTCTCGAACAGTCAGTGTATGGGTAGATCCAGAAAGCCCCACTGCTTTATAGGAGGCAATGCGGTCCAGAATATCTATGTTGTGATTCGTGGTATCTCCCCAAGCTCCGGATTGTTCTCCGGAGCCTATCTTTTCGATACCAAAACTTGTTGTGTATGATGATGCCATAATACTATTCCTATGCCGCTATTTCCGTCCAATCAGGCGTTTGATCTGCGTCTATTTCTAAGAATCTTGAAGTTTGCGAGGTGTCTATAATAGTCCATATGTTTGGATTGCTTACAAGACCTTTGGCAGAAACTCCCTCAACGGTGAATGCAAAGTTAGTTTGGACAGAACCAACTTCACTAGCCGCAGAAACTCCAGTAACACTAAATACAGTTGGAAGATCTACCGTAACCGAGCCAACCAAACTGGATGCAGAAACGCCTGCAACCGATAGGACAGCGTTTGCTACAAGAGTAGGTAATCCTACTGCACTAGCCGCAGAAACTCCAGTAACACTAACGCTAATCCCCCCAGAAGTAGTAACCGAACCAACTTCACTGGCAGCAGATACGCCCGTAACCGTTACTACAGCCTTCCCAGAAGTAGTAACTGATCCTACTCCACTAGCTGCTGATACCCCCGTAACGCTTACAGTAACCGGAAGATTTACCGACCCTATTCCGCTGGCTGCGGAAACGCCCGTAACCGGTAGAATAGCGTTTGTTACAAGAGAGGGTGAACCTACTCCACTAGCCGCAGAAACGCCTGTGACACTTTGTGCTACGGGTACGATTACCGTAACAGACCCTAGCCCACTAGCCGCAGAAACGCCTGTGACACTAACACTAGTGGGAAGACTTATTGTAGCAGACCCTATTCCGCTGGCTGCGGAAACTCCCGTAACCGTTACTACAGCCTTTCCAGAAGTAGTAGCTGACCCTACCCCACTAGCAGCAGAAACACCTGTGACACTAACCACAACTCCCAGAGTAACTGAGCCAATCTCACTAGCCGCAGAAACCCCACTTGCCGTTACTACAGCCTTTCCAGAAGTAGTAACTGACCCTATTCCACTAACCGCAGAAACGCCGGTAACCGATAGAATAGAGTTTGTTACAAGGGTGGGTGACCCTATTCCGCTAGCGGCAGATACGCCCGTGACCGCTACTACAGCCTTTCCGGAAGTAGTAACTGACCCTACCCCACCAGCAGCAGATACGCCCGTGACCGCTACTACAGCCTTTCCGGAAGTAGTAACTGACCCTACTCCACCAGCAGCAGATACGCCCGTGACCGTTAGAATAGAGTTTGTTACAAGAGAGGGTGACCCTACTCCACCAGCGGCAGAAACGCCTGTGACACTAACACTAACCGGAAGACTTATAGTAACCGAGTCAACCGCACTGGCCGCAGAAACACCGGTAGCCTCAACGGGAATAGGACTATTCCACGCTCCAGCGTTCCAGGTGCTTCTATTCCAGCCAGTAATTAACGCCACTAGGCAATCCTGATTATCGCATTATTAGCGTCGTTTGCCGGATACTGAATCGTAAAGTCACCCGCACTGGACGACTTGTCTCCGCCAAAGTTAATTACTGCTACAGCAGGATCTGCCGCGTGATTTGTAGTAGAGCCTGTTCCAGCAGTGCCTAACGTGCTGTTATAGATCAAAGCGCCTCGCGCATCGCTGATGGTGGACGAAGAAAATGTCGTATCAGCAAAATCAACAAAAGCCGTAGGAACAGAACTACTGTTATCCCCAAGTCCAATGGTCACACTGCCAAGAGCGGCTCCCCCAGCGGAGTAATTTGTGCCAGAAACCTCATTGCTGGTTGTGTAGCCAGTAGTGTCCGCGTCGATGGACGAACTATTGGTAAACATAGCAACCTTAAAGGTGTCCGCTGAAATAGCACTAGATCCCGTTCTCGTGTGAGCGGTCAAAAAATGTATCCCGGCAAGTATTTCTCTTTTGAAAGTTCCGCACATTGCGGATGATCCAACAGCCATTTTATAGTCTCCTTATAATTTCAGCCAAGTCATCTTGACCTTGCTTCTTCATCAAAGCCCAAATTGTGGTTCGTTCGCTCTGGGCCATCCTATTCATATAAAAAATAAGAATTTCCTTCAACTTATCTCTATGTGCTATCGCTTGATCCCGTATAACCGGAGGAGCGTCATTAGACACAACCATGATCTTGTTCATAGCCATTTCAGCCATTTCTTCGGGAGAATGTCCTCTATCAGTTGTCGTAAACACCAAAGCGTCTGGTATCGCCGTATGACTTTCACTATCTAACATTAAGCAACGTCCCTCCTAACGCGGTCATATCTATACTGGTCTCTAGTCTGGAGACCCTCGCCCAGATTCTTGAGCCATTGCAAGGCTTCTTGAAATCTTGCGTTGTAAAGCTGCAATATATCCGCTTCACCTTTCATAAATGTGTAGGCTTCCACCAAACTACCGTACAAGAGTGCTAGTTCCGCGTTGGTTCCTAGCCAGCTTGTTCCGTCAGCACTAGTTGTAATAGAGGTAGGCCGATAAAAATAATGAAGTTCTACCGAATAGTTACTATCGGGCGTAGGAGCCAATAAAAACGTATCTTCATTCCAATCCGCGTAATAAATAGGAGTTCCTGTAGTAGCAGGGTTTGGAGTGTAGTCTTGTAAAGACGTTACCTGTTTATAAAGAAGAAACTCTTTGTTTGAGGAATTGATAATACTAAGAGAGTTCTGAGACAAAAAATCGGTAGGTTTAGAAAGATACTGATTTCCAGAAGATGTAACGCCCTGCGAGTTTTTCCTAAAAACATCAAGCTGGCACTCTTTTAGAATACGTTCTTCTGAGTTAAGAATGAATCGAGGCAACTGACTCACGAATGTCGTCTCAGTGCTTTGAACGTAATCCTGTATCGCTGTTTTTAGCGTGGTAAATGTGTATGCCATCTAGAGTTCTCCGCTAGGTTATGTATCCATTACCCAAATCAACGACAGGCAACGCGGGTAGGGTTACGGGACCAGCAGAAGAAACTCCTCCTCCGCCACTTAAATTTCCAACGGTTGCTGTTCCGCTTGAGGCGGAAAATGTATAGAAATCAGCGTCGGGGTCACCGTCGCTGTCAGTCGGAACGGTTATGGAATATCCACTAGCAGATTCTATAACGGCTTCTGTAAACCCATCAAAGGCTTCAACGGATCTAAATCTAACTGTGTCTCCTGTAGACCTTCCATGGCCTGGTTCATTAACGGTTATAATTGCCGATCCGCTGGACCCAGATCTAAAGGCGTTTAGAGGTAGAACAGCAGCCACCTCCGGTTCTGTTCTTGCTGGCCGGCTCACACGCAAAGCTTCTGGATCCGCCCTAACTCTCTTTGGCGCTAGTTGAGGCTGTTTCGATTCATACTCGTCAGGTCCTACGAGCATTCCATTCCATTCTATAAGCATACGCCGAAGAGGGTATGCTCTACCGGAACGGTCGGATACTCCTTTTGCATATTTTCCTGAAGCGTATCGAGACATTTTAGATACTTAACGACGAGAAGCTGGGAACCAAACGAAGACCTGTTCTTTCGCTATCCTCTGACGCGGCTCTTTGAAACTCCTCATCATAAATAGCTTTCAAAAATTGGATTCTGTCCGGAGACCTTTTGATAGCAAGATAGTAGGATAACCCAGCTGTTAAGCACGGTAGAAAACGAAAAGGAATATCCGGATTGTTTACACCAGCATCGGCGTCTTGGATTCTTTTCACCCGATAATAAATTAACTGATCCGTGGAGTTTTCCGGAGACGGCCAAAGGCTAATTCTAGGAGTGATCTGACGGTCAATATAAAATTGAGATGGACGACCCTGTGTGGTTTTGTCAGGCGTATCTATGTAATCGCCTCTGCTTATTCTACTAATTCCTATATCAGATCCGCTTCGTCGTACCACAGCCTCGAGAATGTCAACCGTAGCCTGCACATCAGCTAAACTGGGATCAGCCGAGATAGTTGTAGAAACGCCAGACTCATCGCTTGCTGCGCTTGTAATGGTCTCTCCGGCAGTGAATGAGCCAGATGGAATAGTGATTGTTATGGTAGTAGAACTAGGCTTTGATATAACTTGAGCCGTTGTTCCGCTAGCTGATCCGGTTATGGTTCTTCCGACAAGAAGATTTGTTGAAGACCCAACCGTAGCCGTTATTACTCCCAGAGGATATGTGGCTACGGAAGAGCTCGTAGAGTATTGAGCAAGGGACTGCGTGATCTCTTCAACAGTCCATAAATTAAGACCTCTATTTGCCCACTCTGCGAATAAAAGGTTTAAAGATCGACGCGCTGTCTTAGCGTCATACCCTGTTCTGAACTCTAGACCACAACGTTCAAAGGCCTCTTCGGTTATCTCGGCCATGTCTAGGTTAAAATCAACCGAACCAGAAGTTGCCATAATTAATTCCTATCCAAAAAGAGCCAACCGTACACCAACAGCTAGTTGACCTAGTATCAAAATACCTACACCCCACAGAATCCTGGTAATGAGGTCAAGAGACTTCTGAACGTGATGAAGATCATTCGTCTTTATGATATGTATCCTCTCCGAGAGGAGCTTTATATCCCCCTGTATCTTGACAAGCTCTAGCTCATTCTTTCTGTCAAGATTATCAGACATAGCACTTAGTACTGCTTCAAGCAGTGTAGAACAATCGAGTACGTGTCCCCGGCTGTGTGTCCTACCGTAGTAAGTTGAATGTCTCCTGTATTGCCGCCAGCGGCTGCAACATTAGGAAGACCGCTCATGTCTGAATAATCCAAGGTGTCCGAATAATCTGCGGGAAGTTGCGCTGCGATAACATCCGTAGTCGCATCCCAAAGAAGTTTTACTCCCATACCCACATTGGCGAAAGTTATCTTTTCAATACGAACTTTCGTGCAAGATGTTCCATCTTGCAGCGAAGAAAGAGCAGAAACATCTATTTTAGTAACCGCAGCTTCGCCGTTTCCGTCACTAGTGTTCGTGAGATAAAAGATCGCTCTTTTAGGGCCGTCTTCAACTGTGGTAACCGTTACAGCATCAGCCATATCTGGATTCTCCTACGTAAGTAAAAGGCAGGGAGAATAACTCCCTGCCTAAACCGTCAGCCATTATCAAAATCAACATTCATACCAGTAATACGAATCCAAATTTTACCCGCTGTATACGCAGCGTCTGTTACAGCACCTTGAGTGAGGTACACGAACTTCTTAGACAAGGCGGCCATAATAGCACCAGAATCAACAGCGTTATAGTAACCTAGAGTCAAGTCACCGTTGTTCATCATTACAGTTGATGCCGAAACCGCAGCACCAGAAGCAGTAGTTCCTGTAGCAGAAATAACCAAGTTAATGTCTGGGTCACCACCAGTTGGTACTTCTACGCAACCAAACTCAAGAAGAATAGGAATACCATTAACTTCTTTAGTAAGCTCTGCAATGTAAGCGTTTGCATCCGTGCCATTACCAATAATTCTATCAACCGTTCCAGAACCATCAAAGCCACCATGAAGGTCAATGAGGATTGAAGTTACAATGGTTCCACCAACCTTATTTACAAAAGTGTTGATGGCTGCGTCTGGAATACCAGAACCATGAGCATTAGGGGTAATACCAAAAATGGTAGCACCAGTATCCAAACTAGCGTTATTGGCACCGGCAGCAGTCGCCGTTCCTGAAAAACCATTCGTATCAACAACATTGTTGATCCCAGAAGTGGCAACTGTCTGAAGCTCAAACTGCTTCTGCGTTACCGTTCCAGTAGTGGCATTTGTTGTAATCTGTTGAAAGCCGTTTTGGGAACGGACGGGACCGTTAAAAGTCGTATTAGCCATTTGGGTTCTCCTTACAAGAGTGTGCCCTAGAGTCTTTGTAAGCGTCTGCTGGGACAGTCGCTAGGGCTATGATTCCCAGAAATAAGTTGGGGGAGAGTTTCCCCTCCCCCTAGTCTTATGCGCCTTTGGATCCGTACACGCAACGAGGATCAGAGTAACCGTAGCTGTAACGCTCACGGGCTTTGAACCGAACATTGCCTGTATCAAAGTCGCCCTCCATCTTCGTAGACATCGGCATACGCTCAAAGTGAACGAAACCGCGAGGAGCATCCGTCTTAATGAAAAATGCATCCGTGTCCGTCAGATAGTGGTTAACAACATAACCCTGCGGGAGCATACCCATGTTACGCATTGCGTTAACATCGTTGTCCGCAGAACCTGGGCGAAGAGTAGACTCAAGAAGACGATCCGCCACAAACTGAAGTGCGGGAGGGATAATCAACTTCTGTCCACGAACCGAGACTTTAAGGCCGCGCTCATCAACAAAAGCTGCAATGTCAATAAGAGCATTCTCAAGGCTGGTTTCGTTCAGGTCAGCATCAGTGCTGGGCTCATTACGAAGCGAACCATTATTCACCAGGGGATGGTCAGTAGCGCAAAGCTCCTTACCATCGCCGCCAGCGAACGTGCTATCAAAAGCGTTGTTCAGCGTAGCTGCACCCTTCACCTGTTTGGTGTTGGCCATGCTGCGTGCCAAAGCTTTCGTATAGCGAGAGGCAAGGCGATCATAAAGATTATCCTCGATTGCTTCTTCCGTAATGGAGAAAGCAAGCGCGATAGTCTCATGCGTGTACCGTGCCGTATACGCTTCTTGGGCATCGTCAAAGGTAATCGCTGAACCTTCTTGCTTAACGGGTGCTGACCCAAAGCCTGAAAGCATTACTTCTTCTTCAAAGGCACGCTCTGAAGATTCAGTGTCATAGATTTCCGAAGACTCATCATCATACCGGGCATACTCAAGGCCAAAAAGGGCGTTGAGACCGGGCTCTAGCTCTTTCGCTAGTTGGGCTCTACTAATAGCCATTTTTCAATCCTCTCCTATACGCCAGTGGTTGAAGGTGTACCCGAAGCAATGGACCCAGTAGGTGCATTAAACGAGTTATTCAACCTAACAATTACGCCAACGCCAGCAGCTGCAAAATCCTCGTTCTCAGGATCTTCCTGCCAACCCATGACGCGAAGCGCCAACGAATTGGTAGTTGCCAGCGTACTAACCGCCAGACGACCCAAAGAAACGCCAGTAGCGTCAGTTCCCGTGATGCCCGTAGAAAGATTCGCGTTCAGGAAGACACTTGCACGCGCATTTGCCTTACTTGTCAGAGACGCATCAGATGCAATTAAATACAACTGATTTGGGTCATCGTTGATAAAGGCCTTTACGGGGTGGTTACTATCCGCTCCGGATCCAGGCCAGTAGTTACTAAACGTAGTTTTTCCAGTGACACTAGAGACATACTCACATCCCTGAAATACGCCCAGATGACTGACTGTACCACCGGCAGCGTTAGCCGTGTGATCGATAAACCCTGAAGCAAGAGGAATAACCAATTGCCCATGGTAAATTTTGTCAGTGTTACCGTTAGCGATTTCGTAAGGAGTATATCCCGTAAGGCCAGTGGAATTGGTTCCGCCACCTAGCTTAGAGATGGGACGAAGACCAAAGCTTCCATTACTGTTAGCCATTTTCTATCTCCTAGTCCTCGTTTTGAGGACCTCCAAAAGTTACACGAGATTGCCTATCAGGATTATTGATAGGCATTGCCGGATGCTGCTCACGAGCTAAGTCGTTATCAACAGCGGCCATTTGATTGCGTGTCATGCCACGAAAATGTTCGTCGCGTTCTTCAACAATCTCAAGAGGAATCCTTGCAAGTAAAAGACCACCTACGCCTATTACACCAGCATGTTTACCATCTTCAACGGTCGGGACCTCAAAGTCAGGGTATTCTTCACCACGTACCAGTTCCCATCCCTCTCGAGATCGTGCTGCTACGTTTTTGCGGTCATCAAAACCCATTACTTCGGACCTGATCCATCGATGCTTGTAACCATCTGGAGCGGGTGGTGCGTCCAACATGGACGGGGGCTTCCAAGGTTGCCTGCGTGCTTGCCCTGCACGATTTTGGTTGGCTCTCGGCGTTCTTGTAGACTTTTGGCGAGATGTGTTCTCAGTATTCATGGCTATTCCCTCACTTCACGTATTTTGCATATTCATCAAGAGGCACGTTAAGCTTCTTAGCTATAGCTACCTGAGATGGGGTTAACCGCACAGTTTTCCGTCCACTCTTTTTGCGGGATGCGGAAGATTCAGCCGACGCAACTTTTCTTCCCCCGGTCGATCTAGCCTTAGAATCAAACTTGTTTGGAAACTCGTTTCTAAGTCTACTATCAAGTTCAGTGTAGTATTCATCAGAAGATGGGTCAAACCCCTCATCTTCCACCATGCGACGATGGATGCCAAAAGCACCATATGTCATAACTTCGTCTTGACCGAACCAATCGTTGTCTTGCGCCCATCTCTCTGCTTTTGGGTCTGGGGCCGGGGCCGGAGCCGGGGCAGCTGCCGGAGCTTCTGCTTGGGATATTTCCTGCCCTTCGGGTTTCTCTCTAGCAACTCTAGAGTTGGTCTTTTGAACCGTTAGATCCGCTAAAGACTCTTGAGCGTTAACAATCGCATCAACATCACCCGTTTCGTGGGCTTCTTTAAGAATACGTTTAGCGGACTCAATCTCGGAAGTTACTCGTCCGTCGAACTGCTCCATGTAACCCCTGTCCAAGGATTCCATACGCTGTTTGAGGGACTCGTTCTCTTTACGAACGTTCTCAGCAAACTGAACAGCTGTCTGCTTCTGACGCTCTTCTTCACGATATTTTTTGGTTAATTCGTTGATACGGCTCTTAACACCAGAACTGTATTCATCTAGTTCGTCATCCGTTTCCGGCTGTACGCTTACTCCTTCAGCCGGTTTTTCCTCCGACTCTTCGGAAACATTTACATCAACCGAATTCTCTTCGGAATCTCCAACATCAATATCAGACTCAGTAGGCATGGCTTTTCTCCATGGTTAATTTCTTCTTTCTAAACGTGTTTAATGTCGTCGGGCTCTAGAATTGTGGCAATGACCTCATCATCGTTAATGACGCGGACCTCGCCCCCCTCAATCTTAAATCGGGATCCTGCGTATCTTCCAATACACACCCAATCGCCCTCGTTGCACCAATTGCGATCTTCATCGTCACCAAATTTAGACGAATCCTGATAAGCCAGAGGACCTACCTTTAGAACGTAGGCAACAACTGTCGCCAACGCTTCACGATCTCTAACTGCATCAGGAATAAGGATACCACCTTCGGTGGCAGCTTTGCCCATGTAAGGCATCACAAGTAAACGCCAGCCTGTGGGCTGCGGCAGTCTCTCTTTAAGGTTCTTACTTACAAGAGAGGGGTCGAGCACTTTCTCACTTTTATCTATGTATGCAGACGATTCGGCTTTCGGGGCTTTCTGGGACTCTAGTACGTGGTCTGGAACGTATAAAGTTTTGGTCATTCTTCCTCCGTGGATTGCAGGAGATCCTTGATCTCCCGTTCTGCGAACTCTAATCCCTGTAATTCTCCCACGAGATGTTTGTAAGACTCCATGTCTTTCGGGCTCCCATGGAGGATTGAGTCCTGGGTTAATTCTATGCGACTTTGTATAGCCCTTAATAAGGTATATGCAAACGTCGTTGGGTCAGCCATTCTTAAAAGCTGCCTTTAAAATCTCGGCCTTTAATGGCACCGCCCTTGGAATACTTGATAGGGCCGCGCTTCTCTTCTTTCATGCCGCCGCGTGTGTAGCCAAGAGTTTCGTCCATCATGCCGCCGCCCATGTAACCGGGCATATCCTGCATCATGCCGCCCATGTTGCGCCCCGTTTCCGGAGGCTTTTCAAAATAATCTCCAATGGGCGCCGGATCAGCTGCAACCACGGCAAAACCACCTTCAACTTCAATAACTTTTCCGGCCTTCTCTTCAGCAGCTTTTTCTGCGGCTTTACGAGTCTTATAGGTTGCTCCTCCATCAGGCATCAGAAAGTCCCCTTTCCACTGTTATCGTTATAAGTAAGGCCCTTCACTTGAATGGGAGGAGCGCCCTTGATACGAGCCATTCCGCCGTCAGCCATATTCATTTCATAACCGCCCATTCCTGGGGCAGGCATTGGCCGGCGCTTCATGCCACCCATGTTCATGCCTTCGGCATCATTCATACTCTTTGCCTTTTTCATAAGACCACCTGCCTCCTTTTTAGAGATGTCCATCTGATCAGACATCTGGTTAACCATTCTACTTTTAGCCATTAGAAGACCCTCACTTTCATCATCCCGCCACGGTTGGCACGTTTTACAGACTGTACCCTACGGGGTTTACCAGCAGGTTGGCCTAAACGTCTCTTTTGAGCAACCCTAGATTTCTTTTCAGACGCTGTTAACTCTCCAGAAGTTTTAGGAGTCTTCTTGGAAATACGTTTGCTAGGCCTGCAATAAGGCGTGCCCCTCTTCTCGCCTTTCTTCCTACCGCAAGGTTTACCTGTTCTCACATCGATCCAATCTTCCTTGAACCAACGTTTGAGAGAGGCACCCTTCTTTGTCTTGCGGACAGCCATTAGTATATCTTGACCTCACGGCCACCATGACGAGGCATCACGGCTCCGCAACCATTAGTCCGAACAGTGCCGCCAACGGCTCTTTTAGTCTTGTTGCCCCAGTTACTAGCGCCAACCTTACGACATTTAGCTATCGCTCCAGACGCATACGCAGACGGAAACACCTTATAACGTGCCTTAACCTTTCGATAACAAGCGTCTTTCGTAGCCATTAGCACTTCCACCTTCTACGAGCTTGCCTGATACGCGAATTGGGATTGTTACGCGTCTTGGCAGAACTACGTTTGAGTTGACCCAAAGAACGAGCGCAGTAACTCTTCCGACGTTTTGCCGCTGCGCTGCCCTTCTTAACTTTTCCGGTGACCGCTGTTTTAAGCTTAGACCCAGGATTGGCTTTACGATAAGCGGCAACGCCCTTCTTCGTCATTCCAGCACCCTTGCTGGTCTTACGATAGTTGGCGCTTTTGCCAGTAGTAGTGCGTCTAATGGCCATATTGTTTCACGTGAAACATCACACCCTCTTCCTAGCCTTCTTCTTTGCAGAAGCAGACGGTAGCTCCGAATAGTGATAAAGCCTTTCGCTATTAGGCCCGTGTTTAGCTCCGCTATGAAGATCGCCGTTGGGCATCTTGTGTGTCCCACCAGGATGCTTAGTTCCATCCCTAAAGTAATGGGTCATGTTCTTGGCCATAACTAATTACCCCTTCCGGGTGCGCCTTGGTTGATACGTTCGCGATTAACCTCGGCTCTTAGCAGGGCGATATCCTCCTGTGAGTCTATCTTGTCTGCGGCCAACTCTTCCTTAGATTCTTCCTTCGCCATATCAAACATCAGGCGTTGGTCGAATTCAGCAGCCTTGCGCTCCAAGTCTGCCGCCTTGATATCAAGTTCCTTGGACCGAAGCTCAACCAAGGGGTCTACTTCACCCTCTGGCGGTGGCATAAGAGCCGCCATAACTTCTTCGGTGTACTGAGCTATAAGTTCAGCGACCTTGGACTCTACGTCTATCTGGGGAGGTTGCTGGCCTGTCTGCATAGACTGGTCCATCATGGCCCTCATTTCTGCATCAGCAACGCCTCGAGCCTTAAACGCGATATGTTCGCAGAGATGCGCCTGCAACAAAGCAAACACTGGCGGAGACGCCGCCGGAACTGGCGTTTTCATAAATATGATGTGCGCCGTCATGTGTGCATCATGATCCTGCGTCGGGAACGCCTGCAAATTCTCTTGAATAATCGATTTTGCGTTTTCTATGGCCGGATCAGTGGGCTGCGGTGGCGTAGGTGTCGGTAGCAGCGCCTCAATGTTATGCACGCCTATCGCTTCATAGATTCTGCGATACGCTTCGTGGAGATTATGCATCTGCGGATTAGTCTGCGCCAGCTGAAGCTGCGTTTGTGCGAGTGCCAGCCTTTGTGACATGGAGTAGATATTTGGATCAGACACAGGTATAACATCGACACGCTCATCAAAATCTGCCTGTTTTACGGTTGCCTCGGCACCGTACACATTATACGGGTACATGGGCGGGAGAGATTCAGCAAAAACACGAGCTAACATCCGGAACTCTTGTTTCTGTGCGTAGTGAAGCCGCTTGTGAATTGCGGACATGACCTTGGAACCACGCTCAAGAAGAGCCACGGTAGTTCCAACAGCCGCTTGCTGGTTACCATCACCAACCTGAAGATCCGCAATCGCTGCAAAACGACGACCTGCATCCACAATAAATCCAAGAAGACTCATCAGAGTCTGGCTAGGTTCCTTGTATGGGAGCGGCATAATGCTTTCGCGCAGAGCGCCACCGGGAACATCAATATCACGAAACTCGCCAGGAGACAGAGGCTCATCAGAATCACGAATGCGAATACCACGAGCCTTAAAGCCAGCGGGAAGATTAGCAAGTGTACCAGCATCAATCAGCTGCCTCAGAATAGAGGTGGCAGAACGACCAAGGCCACCAATCATATGAAGAAGACCAAATCCGTAGAAGCCTAAACCCGGCAAGAACTTGTAGTGAGAGAAATACTGCATCTTCTTGTAGTACTCGTCACCCTCTTTCCAATTTCTACGAATGGCAAGAACTTTGGAACTGCCTTCATCAACTGTAACAATGTAAGGGAGCTTAATACCCGTTTCTTCGCCGTCGATAGGACTTACGTGTTCAAAACCGGGAAGATCTAGGTCTGTGTGGATTTCGAGCAGAGTACAATCCTGATTGTCTCCTCCGCCTTGTTCTATTCCTTGAAGCTCTCGCTCCTTCTGACGAACTTCGTCATCATCGGTATACGCGAGAATGTCTATGTCTCTATAGAAACCTGCCGCTTGGTTCTTTCTTACATCATTCGTATTCATCCGGATGACGTGTGTAACTCTGGATGCCGAAGACAAATCCGTTGCATTATACGGAACCAGAAGATCGTCAGCGGGAACAAACTTGGAAACAGCCCTGTCGAGCATGTCGTCAAAGTACACTTTCTTAAACGCACTGCCTGCCAACGGCAGATAGAAGAGAAGTCGATCCATCTCAGGGTCGTACTCGTCCATAACGTTCATAATCTGGAAATTCATAAACTCCTGAACACGCTGAGACTGCATCTCTACGTCGGGAGTAGATGCGCCAACGACCTGAGTCCTTACGGGGCCGGAAGAAGGTAGAAGTTCCTTGTACGCCTGCGCTTGGAACTGGGTTACGGCTTCTGCGATCAAGGGATGGGTTACACCGCTGGATCCACGAAAAGGCTCGTCGCGGTTCTCATACTTTATGCCTAGAAGCTCAAGACCCTCTGTGTACGCATCTTCCCACTCTTGTCTTCCGCCTTTGTCATCCTCGTAATACCCAACAAGCTCTGAAGCAATGTCCATCAAGACACGCTCGTCCATAATTTCTGCTAAGTTAGCATCCGGATCTGCTTGAAGCTCCTTCGCTACAGCATCCTCAAAATTTATTATGACGGACCCATCTTCTTCCTCAATCATCTCGGTGGGATCTTCAATCTCCTCCACCTCAATTTCTTCTTCGGACATGCCTCCAAGAGGCATACCTGAAGCAGGCATACCACCGTCTATCAAAGATGTGGGTTCATCAGCCATATTCTAGTTACCTTTCTTTCCACTTTCGGGATTCGGCGTGACGGCTTTTTCATAGTAAACTATAAGCTGTTTCTGCTGTTCAATAAACCGCTTTATCTCAGCCATGTTTAAGGCAAGCGTCTCGTAGTCCCTAACACTTATCGCGTAAAACAACAGATCGCCGTTCTCTTTCTCAAAACGCTGCTTAAAAGATGCAAACGTGTCCTCTGTCACAACATAGAAATGTATCTTGTTTAACGATACAGGACGAGGACGACTCTGAGTCGGTATCTTTCGCTCAACTTCTACCGTTTTAATCTCAACGGGAAGTACCTTCTTAAACTCCGCGCAGCTACTTAGCAACGGCAGGAGCGGGAGCGCCAGAAATAGCCTCCAACGACTCAAACAGCTTAGATGTTCCATTGTTAATCTTCTTTTCTACCAGAAGGGGCTTTTTAAGGCTCAATTTTGCAAGATCGTGCTTACGTAGCTTACCTATCAAAACGTCTTTATAGGCGTTTGCTGCATTTATCTTGGTCTGAAGATCTTTAGTTAACTCTTCAAACTTCTCACGGTCTTCGATCATTGCATTTATCGTGTCGTCTTGAAGCTGCTTCGCTGTTTCCAGCTTTGCTGTGTTCTCTGTTAGGATGCGAATGCGATCTTGGCTATCCTTATAGTAGTAATACGCTCCGTAGGCAGAGCCGCCCACAAACCCCAGCACTAAAATTAGAAGATAGATCTTTAGCATCACTTACCTTTCGCCATGTAAGCGGTCATGCCCATGTAGGCACCTACAACACCAGCCTGTCCTATGTAAAACAAGCCAAACAGGTCGCTCAAAGCTTTGATTCGAGCATCGGGAAAGATGGGTAGAAACACTGCCAGTGTAAACACTATCATAGACCCCATAGCGACCCAGGCCATTCTGCGCTGGGCGTCTGCTTTCTCATGCTTAGACAACGCTTCAGCGGTAGCAAGTTCTGCATCCGAGACCACACCATCGCCATCTAAATCTAGATCGTTATAGACGCTGCCCTTTTCTAATTTTTTCTGTGCCATTTTAGTTCCTCAGTAAGGGGTTATCCAAAGCCCTTTGGAGTTTCTTGTCCTGACGCTTTTCAAAAGCGTCTAGTTTTGAGTCAATACCGTTTATTTTAGCGTCAAAACGCGCCGATGCCGAAGAAACAATGTCGCGAATTGTCTTTTCGGCCTGTCTCAACGACTCTCTTGTCTCTGCGTCCAGCGTTCGAGAACGTTTATCCACGCCAGAGAGGCCGGAATACAGTTTAGTAGCATCATCGCGCACATCTTGTCGTGTATCGCGCACAATTTCTTGTATTTCCTGCGTTCTGTCCCTTAAAGAAGACATTTCTCCGTCCAAAACTACCATCTTTTCATTCAAAACGGCTAGTTTTTTGTCAAATCCGCTCAAATCAGGTGCGGAATACGACGAAATCTTCTTTTTCATGTCCATGTAGTCCTTGTAGACCTCAAAAGCGCCGTACAAGCCACCAACCAGCGTAGATAACGCCAGAAATACGGCTACCATCTTGCCGCCTTTGAATTTTACGCCTGCAAATTCAATTTCAGCCATATCAACGTTTCCAATCCAGATCTACAAGAGCATTGTGCGCTCCGTTTGATCTGCCAAACAGAGTATAATTCTGCATCCGGTCAACCATAGAAGGCCCATCTGGAACTTTTGTTCCTGTAAAGAACCCTGGTGTATCTACCAATGCCGTTGGCGCCACGATTTTAGGCGATATCATGCCCATAGCCACCATAGTGGTGGTTTGAGACGCTGCTGAGTATCTCTGAGACGGAGCTATCTTTGCAACAGCCTTTTCAGCCGCCGCTTTAACCTTTTCCTGTCGGCTCTTGGGCTTTGGAGGAGCTTGCGCCTCTCTAGTCTCTGCCGGAGGTTCCGCCGAAGGCTCCGGCTCTGGTTCAGGCTCAGAGGGCTGGGACTCTGGCTGCGCTTCTGCTGGCTGTCCCTCTGGTTCAGGCTCTCCTTCAGAAGACTGCTCTGGTTCAGGCTCTCGTGCGCGAGGCTGCTCTACAGAAGGAGGCGCTATGTCCTGTTCTATTTGAGCCTCAATGGTTGCTTCAGCTTGTGATTCCTGTTGCCGCTGTTCCATTGGAGGTGGGGGCAGATCAATCTGGATTGGCACAATCTCCGGAGGGGGAGGTGGCTCAGACGGAGCTTGCGGAGCAACGGCAACAACGATGGGGGCCGCTGCTGGCGGTGGCGGTAAGTCAACTGGAGGAGGAGGAAGGTTAATCTGAACCGGAGGCGCAGCCGCTATAACGTCGTTCTGTACGATCTGATCTAAAATCTGCTGCTCTACAACCTGTTCATGCGTAAACGTCAGGCTGGGATCAGAAAACTTTGGACCAAAGAACCCGGAATGAAACCCCGCGTCTATCCCAAATAGAGAGAAGCTTCCCGTCAAAATTCCAAAGTCGTTCTCCGCCATCGTGTCCGAGAACGAAAACAGTCTCCCCCCAGTAAAATCTAACTCCACTTCGTGAGTAAACTTCTTCGCTACGGTTTCCCCGCTCAAAAGCGTGATGCCTAACGTAAAAAGATCGCGGCAGTCCCCCACTTGCGTAACGCTCGTGCATGTAGCACGCCTAGCGTTACTCGGATGACTGTCCACGGTAACCGCGCTGTTGAGGGTAAAGCCTCTGCGAACCTCGTCCTCGGTCAAGGGGACATCAAACGTGCTTGTATAAGTTCCGCCACCCGCCGTAGCGTTACCTGTACAAAACTCTCCGGCAGTGCATCCAGATGTCGAACTCGAAGTCGTTGAGCCACTCGTCGTAAACGCAGACAGATTTGGAAGGACATTGCTCGTCGTTACAGTTTCCGCCAACGCAGAAGACGACATAAGCAGGAATGCAATAAGCCAACGCATCAATCGCTTCCGTACCATTCTTCTTGGTCGGGCCAATCCTGTTGAGGTTGAGGCTGAGAAGATACCGTTTCCGCTTTTACCTGCAACCGCACAATAGAACCTTCCGGCGCCTTCTTCGGGTTCTTGATCCATTCCTGTCTCGCCGCGTCCCCAATCTTGCCCATAAACGGACAAGGCGTCCCAGCCATCCAAAGACCGTCAAATACACGAACCTCCTGGCAAAGGATGCTAATGCCGGCAACCTTCAACCCCATACCAAACACAGACCTTGCCAGCTTGATCCTCTCGCAGTTCAAGTCTCGAGTGGTTGTGCCACCAGACACACCAAAAAGACCAGTTTGCAAAGCGCCACTGGTTCCAACTTGACAGATGTCGTTATTGTTAACGACTATCGAAGGGCTGGACGCCGTAGGAGGCGTCTTGTCTACTACCGTTGAACTGCTGACCGTGGCACTTGTTACAGTGTCCGCCGCATTAGCTGTCACGGTAGACAGAACTAACGCAAATGCGACTAGCCCAATCCACCGTGACATAACTAGATAACGCCTTTTTCCTTCAGTAGGAAACCGGCAGCGCCGCCAACAATGCCAATAATGATGACAACGGGCTGGCTGATAAGAACGCCAATTCCTACAACTCCACCGCCAAGAGCGGCATAACTGGAAGGCTCTTTCATTCGACTAAGAATCCAATTCACGGGAATCTCCTAATAATACTGTCGGGGATGTACAACTGGCGTAGGTTCTTCTTCCTCATCGTCAGTGTCAAGACGAACAAAACCCCCCTTACGATATCTAATGAGTGCCATAGACATGCTATCGCAGTAGTCATCGTAGTCCCCATGAGGGAACGCAGCGCACTCGTCAATTACCTCTTCCGAAAAACGCTTGTCCGGAGCCCATACCCTCCCAGACTCAAACATCGGAGCCACCATATGCATCCGAGTATGCTTATCATTGCCCCTGGACGGTGTATAATTAACAACCGGAATACCCATCGTCCGTAACTCGTCCGTGAGCGGTGTTCCACTGGCCTTGGCCTCAATCAACACCATGTCCGGATCCCAGTACTTGTACTCCTCCATCGCATTGGCCTTCAATTCCGGAAAGTCCCAACGACCCTTCTTCGCGTCCATAAGGATAATGTTGTCCGGTCCACCGTCCGTGGGCTTAAATACACCCCACGTCGTAATAGCCGAATAATCCGCCGTCTCCTTCTTCGAGAACGCCGTGTCATAACTCTGCATTACATAACTAATCTCAGGAATGGACTCCTTCTCCCACTTTTTCCACCACTCCTTCTTAATAATCGCCCCCTCTTCAGCCGTAGGATTCTGCTGCCACTGTGCATTCCACTTGCCCAAAGACAACGAAGCCTTGACCCTTAACAACTCATCCTTCTTCCAGAACTCCGGCCACAACACATTGTCACTCGGCAAGATCGCCGGAAACTCAACCACGTCCCACTGATCAGACATCGAATCAGAAGCCTGCGCCTTAATCAGCTTTCCAGTAAGATCCTTCAAAGACCACCGCGTCATGACAACAACTATCGAACCACCCGGCTGCAAACGCTGACGAGGACCAGACGTATACCACTCATACGCACCCTCCATCGCCGTCTCCGATAACGCATCCTGCTCCGAATGAGGATCATCAATAATCAACAAATCCGCACCACGGCCCGTGATCGCACCACCAACACCAGCAGCAAAATATTCACCACCCTGACCCGTCTCCCAACGACCAGCAGCCTTCGAGTCAGCCCTTAACTCAACCTCCGGAAATATCTCCTTGTAAATATCCAACTCCATAAGGTTCCTCACCTTACGACCAAACCGTATCGCCAACTCAGCCGTATGCGTCGTCTGGATAATCTTCAACTTGGGATTCTTGCCTATCAACCAAGCAGGCAACAGATAACTCGCAAACTCACTCTTCGTATGACGAGGCGGCATGTTGACAATGATCCGTGAACCAGGGTTCTTGGCCAACTTTTCAAACTGCTTCGCTACCTGCTTATGATGCGAACCCTCAATAAAGCCCTCATACACATGCTTCGCGAAAACCATGAAATCATCCTGCGCCCTCTCCCGCACAGAAAGAGTCTTCTTCGCCTGCTCCAAAGCAAGAACCTCACGAAGAACCTCGTCAGAAGCACTCAGCATCTATATCTCCCATCAAAGTTAAAACACACTACCAAACGAAATTACAATTGCAAAAAATTGTGGCCGCTTTGCTTTTCAAATGAAGGTGGGGGGTCTGGCTGGAGGAGCACGGTTCGGGGTTCAATGGAAATTAGGCCTGATTATATTTCTAAAACAGTATTTCACCCCTCGCTCTGCTCGGGGTGCGGCGCGCCCGACGTGGGCGGGCGGGCGGCGGGCGGGCGGAGGTCAATCGGCCTCCGCCCTAAGTACCTAGCCCCCGACGCTACCAGTGTGTGAGCTGTTCGCCATCATTCAATTGTTCAATGCAAAGCTTGCGCTTGCGATGGCGTGCGAGGTCACAAGTTAAATCATCCAACACGCGAGACAATGCTTTAACGTCAGCATCGCTCATGCCATACAAATAGTCGGCAGTCATTTGGCGCGATGCGTGCGAAGTCTTAGCATACCATTTTAGGAAATCGGCTGCGGTCCAATTGCGTGATCTATTATATCTATCGCGTTGGCTATCACTCAGCCCTAGTTGATGGATCATATCGTTAATACCTTGTTTCATTAAATCGCTCATTGTCTTTCTCGCTTTCTTGGTTGGTGGGCGTGGCCACCATGGCCACGCCCTAGTGATTACTTGGCCAGTGATACGCGTTTCGTTTCGCCGGACTTGGTGAGCTTGGCAATTTGCTGGTCGGTTGCGCCAAGCTCGCGCAGCAAGTCAATCGCGGCAGACTTGTCAAAGCTCGAAGTCTTTTGAGCCGTTAGCGCGATGCCATGACGAAACCATTCAAACGCGTCATTGTCTTTAATGGTGGTTTTAAGCGTGGCCAAGTCTGACTTGGTTTCGTCATGCGTGGCATGAACAATGATGAAAGCTTCTGCCGCTTGTTTCTCACTGCGAATGGTAGTGCCATCGTTTAAGGTAAAGTGTTTCATTGTCTTTCTCGCTTTCTATTGTTGTTCGTTGTTTTCGTTACAACATGACTGTTGTACCACGCTATCCCATGATGGCGCAACCCATAAAATGCATTTAATTCAAATTAATTTTAGGCCTAGCGGCGCGGCAATAGGCGATAGGCGATAGGCGAAACCGGGTTGGAGCTCGGGCAGGATCCTGGCTAGAGCTCGAGCGCCAAGCCCAGGGTGCGGCGGCCCAGGGTGCGGCGGCTAGGCTCGAGTTATCCCGACCCGACCCGACCCGACCCGACCCGGCGCCCGACCTGGCCCGACCCGGCGCCCGACCCGACCGGGCATAAAAAAAGGGCGACCCGAAGGCCGCCCAGTTGCGAGAAAGTTTGCCCGGCCTAATGCATAAACCCGTAGAACCGCAGCGTATTGTAAACGGTGTCCTTTCCGTGCCGCCTACACATCTGCAAAAGAACGTCGCTGTTAATATTGTTTAGGTAGTTGGCGATATCCTTAGACAGATCTTCATCTAGGCCATCATCAATTGCCCAATCGTTGGCATACTTACACCAGACACCCCACCCTAGAACGGTGTCGGTTTCATCATAGTACGGGGAAGATTCGTAATATTCGGGGATCATGATTTAAACCCTAATTCGCTGGCGATCATGTCGGCGCGTTTGCGGGGTCTACCCCGCTTCTTTGTGCGGGGTCCGCCCAGCTGCTGGCGTCTAGCGGCCATCCACTTTGTGGCGCGAATAAAGCTTTCGGGATAGTCGGCCTTCGCGTCCGCTTCACTGTCGAATTCCTCGCGATGCATAACCAAGCCGGAGCCGTCGCACTCGTGGCAATCGCTTTCCTTAAATTCATCGACAGCGATCTGATGCTCGTGGATTCCGTAGCCATCGCATTCGGGACATTGGGTGTGAATTTCGTATTCCATTATTCGCTCCATCGGTTGTTGACTTCTATTTTATATCATGGGATAACATGGGGGTCAACAACACATAGGAGAAAATTGACATGGCAAATCCACTAGGCAAAGGCCGCGACATTGAAAACCCATATGCGACGTTTGAGGCGCACCATCCGGACCTCGGGCATTGGGAGATCCGGGTTCTGAAAACCCACAAGCTTCCCAAAAACGAAAACGAATATTCCGCGTGGTACACCGTCGGAAAATCGGATGCGACATATGGGTCGTGGGAATATGGCGATATGTACAAGTCCGAAATCCTTCGGATGCGGTTGACCTTCGCCTCGCCAGAATTCATTGAGGCCTACCGCGACGATCCAGCGATTCAGATCGCTGCATAGTCCATCATTTCCCAGGAGATCGGGGAGGCCTTCGGGTCTCCCCTTTTTTGTGCCGGCGGCCAGGCTCGAGCCTGGTCTGAATCTAGTTCAGGCCTGACTAACGCCCGGCCCCAGCGCCGGGCTGCCGGGCTCGAGACCGGGTCAGGTCCCGACCCGACCGGGCAAAAGAAAAGGGCGACCCGAAGGCCGCCCGATTCCCGACCCAACCCGACCCGTCACTCCCGATTGTTGAATTCCGAAAACGACCCGCAACCATCGTACCCTTCGTGGATATACCCGCCTTCAAATTCCAGATCGGGCCACTGTTTCCACAAGGCAGCGATCACACCACGCGGAGTATCCCACGCGGTTTCAAACCGATAGGTCGCTTGCTTGATGTTTACGTTTCCGAACGTCTCTATCTCAACCGAACATTCCCTATTGCTGGCGTTCCACTTAGTTCCCCAGTTCTCGGATTGCCAATCGTGCCACGTTGGGATGCCCTCCGCCGCGCAACGCTCCTCATCTTCCGGTGACAGGTCATCGCGGAACATATTCGCGGGGGGTGGGATCACCTTCTCAAAATCCATCACCTCACCCATATGCGCGACAAACTTATCAACGGCTTCCGGCTTGCCGCAGATGTTCAAAATATTGCTGGTCCAATTGGGCATCACGCCACCGCCTTTCTGGCACGTTCAGATGTGAGAAGCTCAGATAATGCGCCACCCATAATCAATTCGTTTTTGGGTTCATCGCCCCACCAATCAACGCGGTAAACATCGACCCAAACATCCAGCGCGGGGACAGCGACCTTTACCTTGTACCAGTATTCGGAATCGCCGGAGAACTCCCACGGGTTCGCTTTGTTGATTAAACGACAACCGCCACCGCCTTGTTTGTTTGCCACTACAAACGACGCGGCAAAATCGTCGGCCTCAAACCGTGGCAAATCCCACGCGAATCCCTTCGCGTCTTTTATCCAGACAAGGCCTCCGCCTTCATAGGACTCGCCCATGTGATCGCCGCCAGTATAGGGATATCCATCGTGATGTTTGTAAACGTGAAATTCGCCTTGCGAATCGGTGAATGTGTAGCATGCTCGTGTGGACATATCGTCCTCCATTGGTTGTTGACACCCATCTTATCCCATATATAATGGATCACGTCAACAACCAAAAGGGTAAAACCAATGGGCAACAATGGATATTTTGAAAAGCATTATGGGCAACTGGTCGGCTACAAGGTCGCACAAGTTGCGCTAGATGATAGCGACCCAAACGAAGAGTGGTGCGGACTAGTCTTAACCAAGGGCGGGTTCAAAAAGGTCGCGTGGATTTTGCGCGATCCGGAAGGCAATGGCGCAGGGTTTTTGGATATTGTCGATGTTTAATCACGATCCAAACCATGGCGACAATACGACGTGCGACTTGTGCAAAGACGTATTTGACGCACGCAATTCGGAACACGCGACAATCGACCACAAATATGGGGCGTGGTGGTTCTGCGGGTCGTGCTGGGGGTCGGTCGATTCCGATGATGAGCTGGTCGAAAAAATGACAGGTTGACGTCGCGCCAGCGGGCGGACTACGGTCCGCCCGCTGGATCCTGTCACGAGCTCGAGC
>Ga0207890_1000161_pt1 | contig 24494 bp, 44 predicted proteins | sample LinPmetageLP48_FD_184059 | JGI IMG/M metagenome (GOLD analysis project Ga0207890, IMG submission 184059) | Marine viral communities from the Pacific Ocean - LP-48 (SPAdes) | ecosystem: Environmental > Aquatic > Marine > Oceanic | place: Pacific Ocean | collected 2011-06-13 | reverse complement strand
TAATCAAGGCAAGAAAGCTATTGATGAAACTATGGGCGTTGGAGATCAATACAGAGATAAGTGGCTTGTTAAGGCTGGGGAAGGTCTAGGATCTATAGGAACCTTTTTCCTTCCTGGCGCGGCTCTAGGCGTTTTCGGGAAAGGTGCTGCGTTGGCAGGGTCTGCTACGGCGGGTGCTGGGTTTGGTGCTAGTGATCAAATGGATAGAATTGAGGCAACTAGAGCTAAAGGTATTGATGTCAGCAAAGAAAAAGAAGACGCTTCTATCGTTCTGGGGACGGCAGTAGGTTCTTTAGAGGCATTTGTTCCTTTTAAAATTTTAAAACGAATGAGGTTTACTGATGACGCTGTTATTGGAACTGTTTCAAAAAAGAAAAAATTTCTTGAAAAACTAGGAAACGCTGCCGCCTCTGGTGTAGAAGAGGGAGGTCAAGAAGTTCTTAACTCTATGCTTCAAAACGCTATTCAATCAAAACTTGTAGCTTACGATCCTGACGTAGAGGTGGTTAATGGTGAGTCTCTATGGGATGACTTCACTATTGGCGGTGCTGCTGGAGCAACTCTAGATTTAATTAGCAACTCATTTGTTAAAAAACAAAGATCTACTATAACCAAAGAAGCCGAGCTAGAAAGAGAGCGGCAGTTTAGGGAAGAGGAAGGCATTCAAGCAGAGAAGATTTTTGAAGCCGCTGAACAAAAAAGAATTCAACTAGAAAAAGAAGAGCAAGAATACGAGCTAAAAAGAAGTGCTGCTTGGCAGGAAGCATCAACGGATACAGAGAGAGAGTTTCTTAGGCAGGAGCAAGCTGATGCAATAGAGGCGCAGTATCCTTTTGATCCGCTTATGGCTTACAAAAGAAGGATAAGCTTTAAAGGAACAAATCTTACTCCATCAGAAAAGATGGCAAAAGAAGCGGAAGACTACGCTGAACAAATAGCGCAAGCCGCAAATAGAAGCTATCAAGGTTTCCCTGAAGACGGCAGGTTTGATGTTGTCGAGGAACCTTCAGCAGAAGGCGTTCAGTTTAAAGTTGTTCATCCTGATACGGGGATACAGTACGGGCAGCCTTATCTCGAAAGAGAAAACGCTATTCATCTTATGTCTAATCTTAACAATCAGATACTAAGAAGAAACGTAAATCGGACTGTAACAGACTCTATAGACGAGACTAACTTTCAGTACTCAACTGACGAAGTTAAATCTGTTTACTCAATAGGACAAAGACTTAATAACCCTAACAGAGATACAGTTACTGTCGCCATGATCAATGAGGCTGGCGGTACTACAGGGAAAGACTTCAACGAGGAAAGATCTTTAGACTCTCTTCATCAAAGCCAGTACAACGTACCTCCGTATACAGACAAGGGCAAAAAGATTTACAAAGATCTATCTAACCTGACCGTTGCCCAGCAGATTAACTTAAAAAGAGTTCAGAAGGGTTTGCCTGAAACAAATGAGTTTTCTTTACAAGAAGCAAAAGAAGCTCTTGGCGATAAGTACAATAATGTTTTTGATCTAATGCTAGGTGTTCGTATTCCTGATTCAGAAGCCGGATCATATACAGACTTTGGTTCTGTTGGAGCCAAGGCTGCCGCTAGAAGAAACGAAAGCGAAGCTCAGAAAGAGATAGAAGCAGTTCTTGAGTCAAAGAATATTACTTCAGACATTAACTCTCCCGAAATGAAGTATGTATTTGGCAAGATTGTTAATGAAACAAGCATTGACAATATGACCCCCTCTCAGAAAGTCTACCTAGCTGGTGAGTTAAGCGCGTTACCCGCACTACAAAATCCTGCTCCAATCCCAGACTTTGCGCCTAACCCTTATACATTTGGGCAGTACAAAAAAGCGTTGGAGAGAGTCAGAGAAACCGGCGATGGAACAATAGAAAACATTCAAGAATCTTTTGAAGAGGATCAGTCAGAAAAAAGAGCTGTAGTTTCTGCTAACGCTATTAGAAGCAAGCTGATAGACAGAGGCGTTATCAATGAAGACGGCTCGATGGTCAATCCAAGGCTACTTACAGCCCCTGTTGTTGACGATACAGTAGACAATGTTGTTGAGTTAAAGCCTTATGCTGAAACAGATATTGTTACCCCCGAAGCAAGAAGGTTTGAAGAAAAATTTAAAGCTGGGTTAAAGCAGCGAGGTTTAGAAGATGTTGGGTTAAGAGTTCTTTCCACGCTCAGAATCGCGCCTCAAACTAAAGACGGCAAATTAATATATAAAAAAGATTCAGATACAGGGCTTGCCCCAGGGGTGATGGGCTATTACAGAAAAGAACTTAAATCTATCTTTCTTGGGGTAGATAGAGCGAGCGCGTTAATTAAAGCCAGAGGACAAGAGGTTACACCAGAGTCTATAGAGGCAACGCTTGAGGAAGTTTTAGACCATGAAATGGTACATGCTGTAAGGAACTTAGATCTCTGGACTAAGAAGGAATGGCAGTCCTTAGAGAAGCTTGCTAAAACAAAAATATTTCCTGGCACTGGCAACGAAACCTTTTTCGATAACGCAAAAAGAAGATACCCAAATCTTGGGGCAGAGCCTGTTTCGCAGATGGAAGAAGCAGTTGCTGAGTTAATCCGGTATGGAAGAAAAGATAAGAGTCTTATTGTAGGCAAGCCTAAATCATTAGTAAGAAAAATGTTTTCTCTGTTTGAGATGATGGCTAATGCTGTCAGGGGTTCTGGATTTAACACGTTAGATCAAGTCTTTGAAAGTACGCTAGGCAAGCTGGAGTCTGGGGAAATAGGGTCTAGAGAAAGAGGAAAGATAAGAACTCTGAGAGCAACAGAAAAAAGGCAAACAGCCGTACCAGATAGAGGCATTGGCAGAGAAGAAGATGTTATTGACCTTGATTCAAGAAGGTTAGAGAACTCAGAAGAAGTGCAGGAGTCTAGAATATTCTCTGATTTAAACTTGAGTGCCAGAAGAGACGGGTTAGCAAAAGCTTTCTTGGATGAAAATGGTTACGTTGAGTATGATCCAGACCTTATGCTAGACGATAAGCCTGACTCTGACTACTACGTTGAACAAGGAGATGGCTCTGTTGTTGCTTATAACTATCAACGCACAGACTCTGGAGGAACAGCTAAGTTTTCACAAAAAACATTTAAAAATCCTACGCTAGGATCTTTAATTAAATGGATGGACGGCGGGGGTAAAAAATCAGTTAGCAGAAGTGAGGTAGAAAATAAAGAAGTTGGAAGTCCAGATACGCGAGTAAGGCCAGAAGTTGCTAGGGCATATAAAGCGCGTCAAGAAGGCAGGATAACTAAAGAAGAATATGATGCTGTTGTTTTAGGAACTATAAGTCCTTATGACTTTGTTCCAGATCCAGCAACTTATGAGAAAATGGAAGGTGCGCTAACCTCTCAAAAAAGAAATAAAATAAATGTTCCAATTGAGGATGGAACTGAAGTTGGCTTGAGATTAGACATACCGGCTTATTTGTATAAAGGGGTTTGGGTTCCTACTTTACATCCAACTCCGGCAGGAATGACAAATTCGCATAGAGCAACAGCAAGAATACTCAATGTCGATTTTACTATGAGCAACAAAAAAGGAATAGGGTCTGACCAGAAAAAAGGAATAAGCATTATAGAGTCTGAGATTCCTGGAACAAATTCTTACATAGAAAAAAAAGAAATAGAAAAATCTATACCTATTGAGTTAGAAAAATTAAAAGAAACAAAAAAATATAAAGAAGCTGATAAAAAAACTAAAGACAAAATGAGGGCAAAAATACGAAGCCCTTTAAATAAATTTAGCAAATCTCCTTATGCCAAAATGATTGGCAAGTTTGTAAATAAAACAGACGAAGAAAATAATCTTTCGGCAAAAGAGTTTTTGAATTCACCTAACTGGATACAGGTAGGCTTTGACCCAAGAAGGCACTCATATTTCTACGACAGAAAAACAGGCGAGCCTGTAACTTTTGCTGAAGAGGTTATTCAAGTTGGGCCACTGGTTCTTGCAAAGAACGCTACAAAAAACACTTTAACTGACGGGTCAGAGTTTGAAACTTTGTATGCAATAGAAGAGGTTTCCCCAGAAGAGATTTCTTTATACAGGGATGAAACTCTTGCGATAGAAGAGATAGCCGATAGGAATCCAGTAGGATCACCCGTTCATCGTTACGATGAAACAAATGCTAAAGTTCAAGATGACTTGGCTGATCAGATAGAAAATGAAAAAGCTCCTGTGTTTGAGTTTCAAACGCCCAATAGAAGATATGGAAAGCTTAAATGGCTGACCTATCAAGTAGCTGATAAGTTTGTAGGGTTGAAGGTTGTAGAGGATTCAATCAACAAGATAAGAAGATCACGAAATCTACCCCCGCTTAAAACCTTGGACTCCGCTTATGCTGGCGAGCAATCTATATCAGGCAAGGCAGGCAACGAGCTTAGGACTTTTGAGAGAGAAAAAAAGGAGCCTATAGCAGACAAGATAGCTAAGTATAATTTAACTAGAGAGCAGGTTGATGACTTCTTAACTCTAAGACACGCTATAGAGAGGAACAACAGGATAGCTCTTAGAGACCCTAGCAGAGACCCCGAGTCCTTGCCAGGGGCTGGTAGGCTAAGGTCTGGCGAACTGCTTACCAACACCTTTGTAAAGTCTAAGATGGAAGGTCTTTACGGTATGCGTTGGAATGATGCCACCCAAACATGGTCTGGCGGTAACGCAAGAGCAAAACAGCTTCTTGATGTTGCCAGCGATACAGATCAGATAGTTAACGATACTATTGACAGGTCTGTTAAGGGCGAGCTAATGAACAGAGAGGCTGCCGAATCTGTTAGATCAATCTTTAAGTACTACACCCCGTTGCAAGGGAAAAATGTTGAGGATGAGATTGCTAATGTTATTGCTGGTAGCGTAGGTGTTAGCGGTAAATCGTACAGCATCAAAGGTAAGGAGGTAAGAGGAGCTATGGGCAAGGAGGGTTCTTCTTACTCGCCTCTTGGAACTATACTCACTAACGCTGAAAAAACAATTAGCCGGTCTTTAAACAATACAGAGTTTGGTAAAAAACTAGTCAACCTAATTGACTCCTCGCCAGATAACGAGTTCTGGGAGGTTTACTCTCCTGCAAACCCAAGATACAAAAAGAACTTTAGCCGAAGGTATAGGTACATAGGCTCTGATCCAGAGCTTTCAAAGCAGACCTTTACTAAAGTTCCCCCAGGTATGAGCAAGAAAGACTTCATTGAATCTGTTGAGTTTGTCCCAGACAGAGAGACAAATGATTTGATTGGGGTAAAGATAAAAGGCGTTCAGCATTACGTTGACATCAAGGGTGATGAAAAATTAAGAGCCGCGCTAATTGCCAGTGATGGTAACTCAGCCAACATATTAGTTAGAACCTTTGGAAAAGTTAATCGCTTCCTGTCTATGGTAAACACTCAGCTTAACCCAGAATTTATTATTGGTAATTTCGCCAGAGATATCCAAACAGCCATCTACAATATTATTGGCGAGCAAGATATGGCTGGAGGTAAAGCGCAAGTCCAAAATCTTTTTAAGAAAGATGGGCAAGAGACGCTTAGGGGTAAAGCAAAAAGTCAAAAGTTAATTAAAGCGGTTATTAAAGATGTTATGCCGTCGATGGGAGTTTTCTATAAAGCATTGCGTAGATACGACCCTAAAGACGGGACGTTCAAGGGAGACTTAACTGGCATAGACCCAAGAGACCTTGCTAACGTAAAAGAATTTTTAGAGTCTGGAGCTAAGGCTGATTGGTTTTACACCAGACCGCCAGAAGAGCAGGGTCAAACCATAGATAATATGATTGCTATGGCTAATGGAACCTTTGTTGGTTCTGCTAGGAAGAGATGGAATAACGTAATGGAATTCGTTGAGGATTCAAACTCCGCTGTAGAAAACGCGGTACGTCTTGCCACGTTCAAGGCTTCAAGAGATTCTTTGATGGAGTCTGGAGTAAAAAGAGAAGAGGCTGTTGCTCAAGCGGCAGACCTTGCAAAGAACCTGACCATTAACTTTAATAGAAAAGGCATGGCTGGCGATGTTTTAAACAGCTTATATTTGTTCTTTAATGCCAGCGTCCAAGGCACGTTAAACTTTGGTAAAGGTTTATTCGGCCCTAACATGAACCCTTTAAGCCCAGAAGCAAGTAGAAAGAAGCAGGGAATGGTTGCGGGTTTGACCTTGTTCTCTGCTTTACTTGCGGATAGAGCGGAGGAAGAAAGCGAAATAAACCCTGAGACCGGAAGAAGTTTTTATTCAGAGATACCTGATTTCATTAAAGCAAGAAACCTTATTGTTATGGCTGACACCTCTGTTGCAGAAGGCATGAACCGTTCAAACACCTATATAGGAAAGGATGGTGAAGAGTTTGGCGGGTCTCAATATTATTATACGATCCCTCTACCTTACGGATACAATGTATTTTCTTATCTAGGGCAGTCTATAAGCGACTTGAGCAGAGATAATCTCTCTGTTACTGACGTTGCAGCCAACCTGACAAGCGCGTTGATGGGATCGTTTTCACCCATTGGTATTTCCCCAATACCCACGGTTCTCAGCCCTTTTGTTGAGATTGATCAGAACAAAAACTTCTTTGGATCGCCAATATACAAAGACCCGACTATGTTTGGAGGCACTGGCCCTGCATCAGCTTTAAGTATGCGTTCAACAGCCGCGCCGTTTAAGTTTCTTGCCGAAACAGCTAATGCTTTAGGCGTTCCAGGAGTTATTAAAGCAGGGAACAAGTATGAGCCAGGAACCTTGGATGTTTCTCCAGACACGCTTGAGCATCTGTATGAGTTTGCTGCGGGTGGCGCAGGGCAGTTTGTAAAACGAGGTGGTCAATTTATAGGGAAAGTAGCTAGCGGGGAAGACATTGAATTAAAAGATACTCCTTTCCTCAGAAGGGTATACGGAGAGACAGATCAAAGAGAGTCTCAAGGGGATTACTTTGACAGGATTGCAATCTTAAAGAATAAAGAAACCGCATTAAAAAACATGACCGGAGCAGACAGGCTGTCTTACAGGGATGATAATATTAATCACCTGAGAATGCTGAACTTATACAAAGGGACTGAAAAGAAATTAAAAGAGCTTAGGAAGAGAAGAAAGAAGTTAAACAGAATGGCGAGCTTCAATCCTGAATTTGCTGAGAAGCTTTCTGATTATGAAGAGACTTATTTTGAGGTGGAAAAAAGATATTACAATAACTTTAACAAGCAGTATGACAAGGTGGTAGGAAGATCGGAGTAGGTTAATCGCTTAGAGATTAATCTTCTTCTGGTCTAGTCCAGTTAGGAAAGCTAACAAGATCAAGAGACAGAAGGCTGTCTACCTCTTCATCTGAGACCTCCCTCCAAACCGCTTTAAGTCTTTCGTAAGCATAATCAGGATCGTTCATCATTCTATCCATATGCTCTTTCATGGATTTTTCGTGCTTCCAATCTCTAATATCAGTTACTTTATTCATAATAGTGTTTTCTTTATTAGTGTGATACCGTAATAAAGCCGGAACAGAATCTCCAAAAAATTCTTTTCGACAAACGTTGGAAGTACTCCTTTGCCCCTCTTCGGAGGGGTATTCAACATTAAAGAAAAGATACTCTTCTCTTCCTGACCTTTACTATTTTTTCTTCTGCCTTGGTTTTCTTTGGCTTTAAAGTATCGTTTATAACCATCATTCTTTGATCATTCAAGTAAACTATTTTGTAGTACTCTTTATATCCCGCCATTATAAGCTCCTCTCTCTAAATTAGATGATGCGTTTTGGGTCTAGTGCATCAAGCTAGTTTCCACAGCAAAAAATACAAGGTTTAGCCCGACCGAGGGTTTTGGATACCCAAAGCCAAACGCTTATACTTTTTACCCCTCCCAGAGACGCACGAACGCCCCTATAAATTCCTCTCCCTCTCTAATCTCTCAACCTCTGCATTAGCATAGAAAACAATTTTCTTAGCATCTCTCATTTGATTGCTATGAGAAGCAGAGCCATACCTATAAGAAGTACGAAATATCTCGCCAATATTAGCGTTCATATTTTTATGATTAATAAGATGTTGTATCTCTCTTGCGTAGCTGGGTAGCTGATAGTACGTTGCCGTAGAGCCGTCTGATCTGCTTGAATCACTCATCAATGTTATCCCCTTTCATTCTGTCAACTTTCCATCGCGCCAATCTTTCAGCGTCTTGATTTTCAATGCGTTTAATAATTGTTCTAAGTGCATTTTTAACCAAGTTTGTTTTCAGGGATAAAGAATAATTCTTCCATGTGCCGATTGAAAACTTCACTACAGTTTTGCCCTCAAACTCCAGCCGGTAATACCCAAGCTTGTTGTCAACATACATTTGACCGCCATGACCTTGGATGTCATCAAAAATATCTTTAAAGTTCTTATTAAGTTCACGGTTATAAGCTTGCCGCCGCTGATCTCCGTCACCCTTCTGAGTTCCTACGCCAACCGATCTATCGCCTGGATGCAAATAATCACTCACCCCGTCAGCCATAGGGTCTTTTAAATACTTCTCATCTCCAAACAAGTTCTGGAGGTGCATAACGTATCTCCTTACCGCCTAGTTATTGACTGTTATCAACCCTTTCTCTACGAGAATACTCCACGTTCTTTCCAAAGCCCTAAACTGACATTGCAAAAGATCCTCTTTGGTTAAGTTTGTTTTTGCCCTACCGTCAATTACGTTGTGGCAATCCGAACAACCGTATACTGCAAAGTAATCTAGGGATTTAAGAGCCATTCCTTTTCTTGACGAGTTAAGATGACATAGAACGGTGGTTTCTGCATTGTTGTTGCAATGAGGGAATATCTGCAAGGTACACATCTCACCCCTCGCTGACTTCCTTATCGCATGTTTTGCCATAGTAATCTTCACCCCTCGTCACTTTTTTATTTAAAGTCCAAGCCTTGGACAACAGTTCCGCCGCCCCATCCAATGGTCTGTCTGCTGACGCATCCATAAGCCGTCTTTTCTCTGCAAAAACCTTCCACTCTTCCTCTGTGCATTCACTCTTCAGCATTAGTAACTTTTTTTCCTCTGCTCCATTCGCTAAATAATTTATCTATTTCAGGATCAGTTTCACGAGACTTTTGTTTTATGCGTATATAAGCATCGTTTTTATTTGTAATTTCAAATGTTGAAATGTAATCGGGGAAAGCTTCTCCCAAGATTATGTCCTCTAGTGTGCATGGGGATATAATATCAACCAGCTCTGACACACTATGATTGCCCCAAAGAATTTGAGAGTCTGGGACAGGCTCGCCCAAAGAATCCCAATCAAGTACGTTGAAATCTAACGTGTATAAGCTGCGAATTCTTAGCTTACTGCGAGTTTTCATTGTCTATCCCTAAGCCTATACACTCAATTGAGTAAAGGTCTTGGTTGTTGTTTCCATTAAACCAAGTTACTAACTCTGCTTGAACACCTCTACATTGCTGATACGAAGGGTACTCTTCCCATATAAATATTCCGTATACGGTAAATATGTACAAGATAATGACATTACTTCCCACTAAGAACACTGCACTTATTTGTAAGCCTCGTTTGTTTCGGTGTCTGGATTGTCTGGTAGCCAGCGTCCTTTAGAATCCCTAGCCCTAACCTTTGGCCCTGCCCCTGACTCTTCAACGAGCGGATGTGCTTGAGCAACAGCCTTAGCAAGAAATCTCTCCCTTGCTTCGTTTGCTGCTACGAACGAGTCATCCTCAACTTTCTTGCTACGAAAAAGCTTGCTCAACCAATTAAACATCATCATCCTCCTCTGGATCTAATTGTTGTCTTACTGTGTCGTTAAATTCACTTAGCTCTGTGTAAATCAGATCTAGCAACTGCTTAAAATCATCAATATCATCCTGATCCATGATGATTAAAGTTTTCTTATCCATACTCATAGTCCTGCGGTGACATCTCAGGCATGTGCGTGGCGTTCCTACCCTCTGATGTCTGTTTTCTTGTTCTAAAGAAGCCTTTATGCTGGGGATGCTTCTTCATAAACCTTCTAGCGTAGAACGCTCTATAGTTGTTTCCAATCTTGAACTGCGTAATGCCATCACCGCCAGCGTCCTTCTCCCAGCGAATCCTTTCAAAGATGGCATTCACGCTGTAGTTGTCAAAGCCTCTGTTAATCATACTGAAAGCAAACTCTTCAAACATTTCCCACACTTCAGGGTGTTTTTCGTGGTAAGCGGTCACCTGTTTCCGCATCTCCTCCAGCCTATCCACCGAACTTCTTCCTTGCCCCTCCATCATAGTGATGGGCGTGGCCTTCCTTGACCAAAGCATCATTCAGAGACCTGTACCCTGCGTAGAGAACACCTAAATACCGTCCGTACTTGCCTTTCTCTTTTGTGCAAACCTTCAAAGTCCCTTTGGCAAAGCTCTCTTCGCACATCTCTTTGAGTCGAGCCTTCGCAGCCAAGCCCTTCTTTTTCTCAGCTAAGTTGCGAGTCCTGGACTCCCAAGCATTAATCCCAGACAACCGAACCCTGATTTTGATGCTGATGTCGAACCCTACATCCACGTTTAAATCCACGGTATCGCCATCAACAATTTTTACAATGTCTTTTACCTTGTAGTAATAAAGCAGTTCCATTCTAGCCATTTGCATACTCCTTATATTCTTCTGGTGTTGGTGGAGGAGGAACAGCGAATCCCGTTTGAGCCGCAACAATAATAAGAGTATCTATTAACTCCGCATATTCGCTTGGGCTGCTACGATCACTTCGCTGCATAGGTCTTATCTTTATTCCAAGCCTTGTCTCAACGTCTTCAGATCCAAAGCTGCGGCACAAAAGCTCATTATGCATTTCATCCTGGGTTAGGCCGCAAAAATTAGCAAACTCTCTCTCCCATTTTCTAAAATAGTTTTCTTGTGCGCGAGATCTTGACTTCTTTTTGTGAGATATCTCTAGGTTTACGCCCAACTTTGCTCCCGCAAAAATTTTTCTTATGTGATCTGCTTGTTGAGGAAAGACCTCAGAGATAGCGTCTTGCAGTCTCTGAGACTTTTCTTCTTGAGCCACCAAGGTTATTTTAGAAGGGGATGTCATCGTCCAATTCCTGTATTGGCTTAGGCTCAGGCTTAGGCTCAGGCTTCTTGTAACCCCCTTGACCTCCGTCATCTCCAGACCTGCAAGACAGCGCAGCACTAAAATAAGTTTTGCCGCTGGATGATTGAGTTGCGTCCCAGAAAGCAATGTTTACAACAGCCTTGCCTTGGTTGTTTTTGTAAGCATCGATCAGGGCTTGCATCATCTCGCCTTCAATCTCAAACTTGCCAGACCAATCGGGCATCTTTTCGTTTGATTTAGCATCGTTCCTAAAAATGTTTGCTTTGGTTTTTATAAAAGCCATTCTATTCTCCTTCACTCTTTGATAGTTCTTCTTTCCTTGCCTTCGCAAGGGTCATAATTGCTTTAAATTCTTCTTCACTAATCTGTTTGATGGCGTTTAAATCAGTCCTAGCGTCTTGTGTTAGCTGATGAGACAGAGCTTTAACGTCTTGAACTTGGTTAAGAGCATGTTTAAACGCCTGATCTCTATGCTCTACCAGATTAAGGTATCTATCTTGGCTTGAGTCTTTCAGCCTCATAATATTTAACCCTTCCGCGAGGTTTACCTGCCAAAGGTTAATTACCGTTTTTACTGTGGGGTCTTTGGTTATGATCTGAGTAAACAGGTTGTCAGCCTCAACCAAGGTTTCCTCTTCTACGGCCTCTGGAGGCGGTTCTTTTTCAACCTCCTTTTTGACCGGCTCCTTTTTAGCGGGTTGGGCAGAAGCCGTCATCCCTTCCGGTCTACTCTCCTTAAATGCGTCTGCCTCGTCTTCTGAGTAGACATCACCGTGCAATCCAACAAGCTTTAGAATAACCCTGTCCTTAGCTCGTTTCTCTGCCATAGCGAACGGGTACGAGTTCTTATTATTGTAAGAGGCGGCCTCCCCGATAGACCATTCTGATCTTTCCCCCATCCTGCCCACCACCATTACAACAGCCTCTTTCTGCGTGACGTTGGCACACAAGATTTGAGGAGGATCAAACACAACCCCTTTGTGGGCGGCTACCTTTTCTAACGCCTTGTGAAGCAAGACATAGGTTCCATGACAGTCCCATCCAGAGCTATCTGGCGTTAGCCCTATCTCTCTTAGTACTTCTCCCACCTTGTCTGGGACAGTTGATTTCTTAACCACAATACTCCTCCTTAATTTTGACTTGAAAACGGGTTCTTCTTATGTCCACGAAATTCGGTTCTCAGAATAGAGACGGGTTTCCCGACGATCTTAGATAGATCCTTGTCAATAATTTCAACAATCTCTTTTGGTTCTAAAGACAAGAATATAGCCTCTGGGATAGAGCTTATTTGCTGCCCAGAAACCTTCTCGATAATAATTTGGCCTGATGCAAGCCTACCTTGGACTGGTATCGTGGTGATCTGCCATATGCCTAGCATATGCTCCTCTAGTCTTGTCATGCGCTTGCGCCTATTAGCTCGCCTTGATACTGATCGCACCATTGAGCCACCCCGCACCAATCCTGAGCGCAGCGAGTACATTCCCCAACTCTAGTATCGACGTAATGATCCTTGCCCAGATTACCGGCGTGTTCATTGGCATCAACCTCAACATCATAAAGCTTGATTGCTCTGACCCTGCTTTTCTTCATCACCGCAAACTTGGTGTTCTTCTGCCACCGCTCAGATGGTTGGCAGACAGGGATAACCCCATCAGTCATGTCTTCAAAGATTGCTTTTTGATGCAGGGTCACCCTCTCCAGCATCCAATCATCCTGCTCTTGATCAGACCACAACGGGATTGTGACCACGGTTATCGGGGAGTTGGGGTAGTTTTCTTCCATAGCGGCCTTTCGTCTTTGCCAGTCCCTTAAAGCCGCTATGATGCGTAACTCTTTAACCTTCATTCCTTTTGCGTGACGGACTAGCCAAGCGTAGCTATTGAGTTGCTTGTGCCAATCAGCCTTGTCAAATATGACTGACCAAGCTGAAGTCATTTTATAATCTGAGACAATGACTCCGTCCTCCTCGATTTGCTGCAAATCAATGGCTCCAGAAACCTTCCATCCTTCGATGTCAACAAACAACCTTTCCTCAGAGACTATGTCTTCGCCCTTCTGTTCAGCAGCTTCCTCAAAGAGGTTGTGCATAGCCGTTCCCAGGGTAGAAAAGATCAGCTCACTGACATCGCTCTCCATGTCCTGATCATGTCGCCTTTGTAAAACCTTGACCCTTGGAGAGTCGATCAATTGAGTGACGGTAGCGTCAGAATCACCACTGTTGTAATGGTTGGTCTGAAGCGTATCGACTACAATTTCGGGAAGGTTATGAATGTTGGTTAGATTCGCCATCGTCAGCCCTGTATTTATAAACACGAATTCCAGTAAGATCTTCTTTCGTTTCTTTGCTTAGGCTGTACCTAAACTCTTTACCATTTTTTTCGTAGTGCCTGTAGACCATGCTTCGGAGTGTGTACATTTTCTTCTCCTGATCATCAGTCCTGATGAAAAAGCTTTCGCCATCCTCCATCGAGATCATCGCCTCTTGTATATTCTTTGGAAGAAATTCTCGATTCATCTTTCGCTTTACATCTGCGGGTGGCTCTACCCTTTCGATTGAGATAGTATCTTCGTTGTTCATCGTCATAATAAATGTTCCCTTGTTGTTCCAGATCAATGATAAAGTCTTTAAGCTTTGCCATAACGAATCTCCAAAAAAAGAATGCTAACATTAAAGAATATTAAGTACAACAACCTATGAAGAATAAAATAGTTATACTTGGTGAACCCGCCTCCAAAGCTAATAGCCGGATGCTTGTTACGATCAAGGGCAGACCGGCATTCATCAAGAGTAAAAAGGCTAGGGATTATGTGAAGATGTTTGACTCACAGTGTGAAGCCATCGAACCCCTGTTTGAAAACGATGTCAGCGTCACGATGACTGTTTATTACAAGTCTCGTAGACCAGATTTGGATGAAAGCGTAGTGCTGGATTGTATGCAAAATAAAATTTATAAGAATGACCGCCAAGTCAAAGAGAAGCACATTTACTGGGGGCTGGACAGAGAAAACCCTAGATGTGAAATAGAGGTAGAAGAGATTGAACCTAAAAGTTGAGATCATTCGCAGGGCTGTCAAAGACCTTGGCGAAAGTAGTTCTAACAATAAACAAAGCTCGTTGCTTTACCTGCATAGCAACAATTTTTTAAACGACTGCAAGTCTGCGGCTGTTGATTCTGTGTGGGTTAGAGGAAAGGTTGAGACAGCGATGAGCGAAGAGGGGGCAAGAAGAAAGCACTTAATAAACAAGCTATCTAATGATTTGCTATTCTATTGTTAATTTTTTTATGATAGCTTATATTCAATTGCTTACTCTTTAAAAGCATTTTACTAGCGAACCTTAAAGGAGGGTTTTTTGAATGTCAACTCAAGTAATGCGTGAATTTTTAAGTACCATACAAGAAAGCAACAGATACCTTTGTCCAGAATGCTCACACAAACGAAAAAATAAACACGACAGGAGCTTGTCAGTTACAGTGGATGGTGAGGGAGTTATGTGGAAATGCCACCACTGCGATTCTGAAGGCCGTCACACGCATAAAACTTTAAAGGACGGGCTATCGCCCATTAAAAAGTATACGGCTCCTACGACTCCTACGGCCCCTACGGCTATATCAGTACCAAAAGAGAGTGATATGTCCGTGGCTGAGAAGTACTTGGCAACCAGAGGGGTCAGGTACGAATCAATTAAAGATCGTTTTAAAATTGTCACGGGCAATAAATTCTTTCGGGCTAAGGGAGATGATGATCAGGGCGAGGTTCCCAGCATTGGTTTTGTTTACGGAGATAATGAGGCCGTAAAGTGGAGGACAATTGAAGGCAAGAGATTTACCCAGGACGGAGCGGCTAGGAGTCTTTGGGGGATTGATAAGATCAGGGAGGGAGACCTTCCGAAAACGCTAATCATCACTGAGGGAGAGATTGATTGCGCGAGTGTCGCGTCAGTGGTCAGTAAGGATGTTGGCGTGGTCAGCGTCCCCAACGGTGCGCCATCAAAAGTCTCTGAAAACAAACGGGTCAGCCCAGAGGATGATAATAAATTCTTCTACCTGTTTGAGGCTAAAGATATTCTTGAGGCGGCGACAGACATTATCTTGATGACGGATGATGATCCCGCTGGTGCTGCGTTGAAAGAAGAGGTTGCTAGACGCACGGGTAGAGCGAAGTGTAAGGAGGTCAAGTACCCTACAAATTGCAAGGATGCCAACGAGGTTCTGTTGAAGTTTAGCAGCGAGTATCTCTTGGATTTGATAGAGAGCGCGGAATATGTCCCGCTAGACGGCATCTATTCGGCAATGGACTACGTCGATCAGGTTCAGAGCCTGTACGAAAACGGCATGATGTCCGGCGTTAGTACCGGAATACCCTCCGTTGACGAGCTATTCACCATCAGCGGTGGTCAGTTGTCTATTGTCACGGGCATTCCAGGGAGTGGTAAGTCGGAGTTTATCGATCAGATCATGGTGAACCTAGCCGTGAATGAATCTTGGAAGTGGGCTGTCGCGAGCTTTGAGAATCCTCCCGCCCTTCACATCGCCAAGCTGTGCGAAAAGATCACCAAGAAGCCTTTTTTTAAGGCTGATGGAAAGTCTAGGATGAATGTGGATGAGTCTGATGACGCGCTACAGTTCGTGAATAAGCATTTTGCTTTCATCGAACAGAGGTCTGGGGACATGATTGACCTAGAATCTCTTCTATCATCCGCTCAAAGCGGGATTTTGAGGCTTGGTTGCAGGGGGTTAGTCATAGACCCTTACAACTACATCACTCAGGATAGGAACGGGGAGGACAACGAGCATCAGTTCATCAACCGAATGTTGACAAGACTTGTTGCATTTGCACGTTCACATGACGTTCACATTTTCCTTGTAGCCCATCCATCCAAAATGCCTACCGATAATACGGGTAAGAGCGCGATACCTAATGGGCATCACGTATCAGGGTCTGCGGCATTCTTTAGTAAGGCTGACCTTGGTATTACTGTTCATAGGACGGACAACAACCCTCAAGTGCATTGCTGGAAGTGCAGGTTCAAATGGCAGGGACAGCTTGGAAGCACTACGCTGAGTTACAATTTAGATAATGGTGTATTCTCTGAGAAAAGGTATGGTTTCGAGGATTTAAACATTGCCGACATCGAATTTTAGAATTAATGAGATAGGCAATAAAACCCTACATGAACGGCATGAGATAGCTCTTCAAGATTCTAAAAGTTCAAAGTTTATGCAAGCCAAGGTCAAGGATCAGATGTTCATTGACCACTTGTTGCTTAAAAACATTCTTGATCTTGATCAACATGCCGTTGCTGAAAGGATTGTTATTCTCGCCAGCACATCAGGATCTTACGCTAAAGCCCCAAGCTTTGGTGCTATCGCTTCTGACGCGCCAAACAAAAAAGATATGCTATCTAACTCTTTGATTAAATTAGGAAATAAGTTTAAAGAGATAAGGAGAAGGTTTGGAGATGAAGGGATTGTTGTTGTTACAAACCACGTTATCCTGGATCGCTGGACTGATTGCCGGTACACAATTAGTTTCTTGGGTGAAGTTCTAAAAAAAAAGGCCAGCCAGTAAAAGAGGTAAACTGACCGGCCTTTCCCAAACCTACACAAGGAGGTTAATCCACAAGGGATCAGGTAGAGCATACTCGCGCAGGTTTTCTAAAGCAATACAGCTAATTGCCGCTTTATCCGGCTCCTGACATTCTTTCTTTTAGAGTATGTCCTGACAAACCACGCAAATGCCATCATCATTTAGCTGGTCAAGGTCATAGGTGTATCCGCAAGCGTCACATAAGTCCTCGTTCCAAGGTGCGTTGGAGTCTTCCGCAGCACCAGCGGGATATTCGTACCCAAATTCAGAGTCCATAATTTAATCCCTCGCAAAATTTGTAAGGCAATGCAACAATTAATTTAGGGTGAAACGGGAAAAGTTTATATTCGATCATCAAGATCCCCTTTGAAAAAAGTTTTCAAGGATTTTCTCAATACAATCAGACGTATAATCAAATTGATCCTGAGCGTCTTCAGTGTAAGACTTGTTGCCCTCACCATCTTCTTCCCACGGATGCTCATGCGCAGACTTTTCAACGTGCCATTCGGCAAGTTCTGAGTAGAGTTCAATCCAAACTTCAGTCGGTATGGTTATCTTGCTCATGTCAACATCCCCATCATTAATTTCTTCATGTCAGGCTTGAGCTTCGCATGTAACTCTGATTGCGAGTGTGAGGAGGCGCATGTGCGACAGATGTAAATTGCATTGTCATTAAACTCGATGGTGTCGTATGGGCTGTCACGCTTTACGTCTTTGTTGCATACGCCGCATTGACCCATGATCTCGTAGCTATTGCTCATGATGTACTCTCCATTCTAGATTCAAGTAATTCATCAAGCCATTCAACTGCCTCAGATTCATTTTCTGAGCAAGCGAGACAAACAACCTCTCCCGATTTTTCTTTCCCAGGTATTCTTCCTGTTGCAAAAAACAACTTGGCTATACCGTCATACTCAACTTCCATATTGAAATCCTTCATAGCTTTATCCTCTCTAATTCAAACTCATTGGGTTTCTTGACAAAATCTCCCCATTGCTTCGCAATTGCTTCAGCAATTCCTGAGAAGGTTGTTGATCTAATTTTCCATCTGTCTTTTGATGGAGGTAGGTAATGAATTCGCTCTCGCTTATTCTTCGGAAGCTTCATCATCTCTTCATAGACGTTATTGGTATCTTTGAGGGGGGGTAGGTTATGTAACCAAAACCCCGTTTTCTTTTGCTCTAGATGACCGAACTGGTAGGGCTGAACGAACTGCGTAGCTCTGACAGGTAAAACATTAACTGGGTTTTCCATAGCAACATGGTTCGCGTGTTGCTTTGCCTTCTCCCAGAGAGCCATAGTCCACTCCACAGACGCTAATCTCTGTTCGTGCTTGGGCATTCCCCTGCCGTAAGTAGAGTTGCCTGAGACGGCAATGGCGGTGCAGGGAGGGTGCATTATAATGAGATCAAGCTTGGTCTTTGACGCTAATTCAAACATCTCTTTGCAAGTTTCAATCGCCTCAAAGCAATCCCCTTCGATGTGCCAGTGGTCTCCCTCTGAAGGCAGGAGATCATTCGTAATGACCATGAACCCCTGAGACCTCAAAGCAAACCCCACTGTGTCGCTAAATTCACACAGTACTAATGCGTTATGCTTCATCCCAGATCCATCCCATGTTAAGGACATACAGCCCGTTTTCTGTTGGGGTGATCGAGTGCAAATCTTTCAGATTTTCTGAGCAATCAGGGGTACAGGTGTAATACTTCAAGATTTCCTCAAACACGTTCCTTGTGACAGCGGGAACTAACCACCCATTCCACCGCTCACAACCTCCATTAGATCCATAATCTACACCCAGGTAAACATTATCCTCCCAGCCCTCGATTGAGAATTTAAGCTTTCCATTATGCAACAGCCGGTGCGCTTCAAGCGGATGAAGGTCATTCAAAATAATAGGGTTTTTGTGGTGAGACAAAATATTTTGCAGGGATGTTTTGTCAAGACCTTTCTTAGAAGTCTTGTAATGCTCTCCTTCCTCTGCGTCACACAGATCATCAACAATAACGATATTGCCTCTCAAGATGCTTTTTATTTGTTTCTTTTTTACTTCTTCATTTACTAAATTAGAGATATGTATTTCCAAAGTTGTTGGGAAATGAGCATTCTCTGGGTTGTACTCCTTGCCCAAAAACCATGTCGGCAAATGCTCCATGCACCACTCGTTGAGATTTTTTAAATCTGCACGGCTCACGCCTTCGACGAGATCGATATCGTTCTCGCCTCCTGTGCCTCGATTACTAACCAAGGCAAACAGCTTAGAGTCAACGAACAACTCCGCTTTGAAAGCTTCAGTTTCTTCGCTCCACTCCTCGTACAGCTTTACTTTTTTCAGTTCTATTTTCATTGTTTAACCTCTTTTTTTTGATCCAACCAAACTTTAATAATATGTTCCGCCTCTGCATCGATGGTGTCGTACTGCAAAAACAAGTATCTAACCATTCTGTTTTTAACAGCGTTTGGAATCGCATCTGGATTTGTTTTTGTTATTTTTAGAATGGATTCCAAATCATCGAAATACTTATCCATCAGCTTTCGGCCTGATAAAGAAATCAATCGTTGCGGAATTCTGGGGATGCATAAAACAATAGTTGTTTATCTCTGATTTTTCTTCGTCCAAGACAAGAACACCGCTCTTTTTCTTGAACTTCCCACTTTTGTTTTTCTTGTAAACGTTTTTGTATTCCTCCACGTTTAAGATGCATTCAGTCTCTTCGTCTACCTCAATGCCGTACTCCGCTTTGATATAATTCTGCAAAGCCTCGATCATGTCGTACCCGTCAATAGTTATAATCATGGTTTTAACGTCTCTTTATTTAAAGGTTGATTTTACTGGGACTCAATTGTTCGATGATTAAGGAGAGGGGGTTGCCCCCCCCCGTCAGGTTATGACGCTCTAAGCGCGTCAATTGTGCCATCCTTTACGGCGGCAATTAGAGCCAACAACTCGCTGTCTGAAATGTCTTTCTCAAGAGCGATCAGGTGGCTGTCGTGAGAGTTTTTAAGATCGTCTCTGATCTGTGATATAGGTTTTTGCATGGTTTTGAAAACTTCCTTTGTTAGTCGATTGTTTATAAGCCTTCTCCTCATTTGTTTACTTGTTTGAATAGTAAACGATTCGATCACCCAAATCATTACAAAATGATTATTTTTTTAAATTTCTTTTTAGATTTAACTTTCTAAGCTGAGGCTTTAGTCTCCATATGGAGGCATTACACCATTCTTGAATTGCAATATTTTTGTCATCAAAGCTTTCGTCAAAAGGATATTGCTCCGCACAATCCGCATCTTCCCCTGCTTTTTCCAGGATTTTTTGCTTCAAATTTTCTGAAGCGGTAGCAAGCATTCCGTAAGCGTCTATCAAATCCTTGTTATCCATATCAATCCATCCATCCATCGTAGTAACTCATTTCAACACCGGCATCCGATAGCAACTCCATGGCGGGGTATCTCGATTCAGCGGCACTTATATTGCCTTGGCAGTCCGGTGACCTGATAATCGTTCGTGGCTCCGCATATCGTCCCCGCTTTTTTAGATACCAAATTTGCAACCCTTTCCCAAGACACATTGTGCCTTCGTCTTTTGAACCCCTGTCCCGCCATTCCTGATCCCAGAGGTTCTTTGCCTCTGCCAGTAAAGGTCTTATCTCCTCGATATCAGCGTCTTGGTAAGCGTCAACTGGTGTTCCATTTTTTCCAAACATTGGTACGTTTTTCACTTTGTATCTCCTTCAAAAATAAATCGATAAACAAAAACAGATGCTGATCCCGACATGAACACACTAAAAATAATCAACGTATTCAAGTTCAAGCCAACGTGTAACTCTGAACCTACAAGAAGTAGAGTTATGCTAATCATTGCAATGCACAGTGAACTAAAAATTTTATTCATCATCACGCCTCCTCCTGTCGATAAGCGTATAGTTCGTGAACTTTTCGCTGATAAGCGTCACGAAAACGTGTAATAACGTCACCGTTTTCCCAGTTTGTATTGCCTTTTATCCAAAATTTTCTGGCAAAACGCATGTCTTTTACTAGACCTTCTTCATTTGCCTCAATGTAAGCTTGCTTCTCGTCTCGAAAGGCAAATCGGCTAAGTTGATACGCTCTTTTCCATTGTTTTTTCATCATCACGACTCCTCCAAATAGTGCTTGAGGTCTTCTTCGTGGGTTCCGTTCTTCAAACTAAAAACGCTGACATCGTGCTTGCCGTTTTCGATCTGCTCTTTAGCAAAATCAATTGACCAATCGAAGTCTGGGTCAAACATGTACTCGCAAGTGTGGTCTTCTCTTGTGTTTCGTTCAGCATGAGGCAAGTCATACCATGCTATTTGGAAAGCCTCGTCTGCGTACCAAGATATTATTTCTGGATTGCCAGACTTGGTATCCATGCCCCTGACCTCTAACTGATATTCGCCCATGTCACCCATGTGCGCTTCAGATTCGAGATACCCTTCGACACTGCCATAGCCACTTTCGATGTAATCAACATCAATCTTGTTTTGCTTGTGCCGCTCAACGAACTCTATTGCTGCCTCCTGTATATTCATTACGCCTCCTCCTGAACCCAGGATAATTTCTTTTCAGGTTGCATGTCGTATTTATCAACGTATGTCGGGGTGAACAATTGAGCATTTTTGCCCTCTATTTCAGCCCATTTTTCTAGCGAAACAATGAACTTATCACCCCACAATTGTTGCACATCGAGTCTCGACTCATGGCTCAACAGCGAAAAGCATTTGTGTGCTATCCGCATGGTCTCCGCAACGTCATAGCTGCTGTCGCTGTTCATGCCGTTCTCTTCTAATTTTTTTCTATACTCTCTGTTTATGCTCATTTCTTGTTCTCTCTTTTAATCCTGTCAAAATTAACAGGGAAATGCGGAGATTAACCCCCGCATTACTCTATTAACTTTCGCCCTTCGCCGTATTCTGAGCCTCTAATTGGCTCCGTAATGACCTGATCTGTTCGCCAAGTTTGTTGGCCTCCCAGTCGTTATGCTTTTCAATAAATTTGTTTCGCTCCTCCATTAGTTTTTGAATTCGCGTCTGTATTCGCGCGCTGGTAATTTTTTGCATTGTTTTAACCCTCATTAAGATAGTGTCGGTGTCGCATTTTGATCTGCAATGCGCTGTTTTTTAGTGAATGATTTTTCTTTTCCATTCAACCAGTAGACCCCGAAAAGAGAATCGCTGGGTTCGTAGACATTCATTCTCTTTTTAATACTGCAAAAAATACCGAATGAAGCGTACAGGGTGACATATGACCCAGGGTTTTCTTTAGACCTTGCCCGTGCAAATCGCTTTGCTTCGCGCTCATTACTTCCCGCTAGTAACATTTCGCCTCCTCAATTCCATGCCGCAATAATGAATCTCGTCCCAATACTGTCCGCATTTAGGGTTGTCAGGCATTGCCTTAATCGCTTTTCGGCAATCGCTTATCACGTAGTTAAGCGAGTCTATAGATCGATTTTTGCAAGCTTCCATGTAGTCGCTGTGCCATTGCCCGTTCGCGCTTATTGTTTCGCTCATATCGCACCCCATGCCACGTGTGACTCGCCATAACCTTTTGCCCATTGCGTAAATCTATCTGCGAAATGATCACCATAAATTTCGGGTCTATCCCAAAAACCAACGCCGTGACCGTTGCGCGTTAACCAAAAATCATGGGCGGACTGGGCTATTTTTTCAGGCGTGATATAGCATTCAATTCGAGAGTAAAACGAGAGACAATCTAGCGTAGACTCCCTGATAAAATACGGGCATAGATCAGGCCCGTATGTCTCGAAATCTGGGGTATCCTCATCTGTAAATCGAACTGCCTCTAGATAGTTCGCTACAAATTCCTGTTCATTGGTTGTCAGATTAATTGTATTCATGGTTCAAACCCTCCCAGGGTTTTTATGCTGCGATTGTGATTGTGTCGATTAATGATGATTTGAAATTACTTTTTCGCGATCCGTGTACCTGTATCGCAATGTTTCCCCGCTGTCCGTTGCATTGCAAACAGTCGGCACACTGAACGCCCTCACTATCGGCAAAGCACTCTGATTCGTGTTCAAATAGCGAATCATCCGGTAATGCAACACGGAAGGTTTTTGCGCCCCTAGACTGTAATGCAAGCGATTGTTTCGGGGTATCTGCACTAGCCATTAATAAAGAGAAATAGCGATCATCGAAACCTTTGTGATTCGCTTGGTGGGTATAGCCGGTATGGCCAACGCCAAGCTTCGCGAATCGCTCAACAATGTTAAATGGAACAGCGGCAGGGTCGCCGTATGCTCCTAGACGGATTTTTCTACCAGTTATGTACTGAGAGTGTAGGGAATAATCAAAAACCGGATATATGCCACGTAAGAAGCTTTTAAATACAGCATTAGGTGCTTGACCGATATTTACATAGCACGCTCCTCCCGTGTGGTGACGTTGCGGGCAATTGCCGCATATGCTGGAATCTTCTCCAATTTTGGAAGCTTCGACCGGATTAATATCGCTTCGCAAAATCCATGTTTGCACCATGTCGCCGGTCTTCACGTTACTAGTGGTCATTGTGGCAATTACTACAATTGGCTTGCCATCTAATTGCGACGGGCCTTCATATAGGATATATCCTCGCTCTTTTGGCTTGATTGCTATAGCTATCTTGTTTCTTGAAAAGCTTTTCATTTTGCTGCCTCCCATACTTGTTCGATTGTTTTGTAGTATTCGCCTTTATATAAGAACATGGTTAAACCTCCTCTATTTTTATGATTGATTGCTCAAATGTGACAATCACGCTGGCATTCGGGGTGAAAAATTTTCCTATTTTCTTGTTGTGCAAATCGATAATCGGGCGTGATCCATTGCCGCATTTAGATACCGTTTTTTTGCCTTCACTATCTATAGTGCAAGTGATCACGCCTTGCGACATTTCGAGAGTGTACTTAGCACCGGCATTGAACCCATGAGATGAAAGCTTCGCGCCCTCAATCCAGATCTGAAAACCACGCTTTGTCGTTCTTACTGTTGTCGCTGTTGTGACTCTTGTTTTGGCTAGCATCTTATAAAAACCTCTTGAATGATTAAATAAGTAAACAATTGAAGTCCCTTTATAAAGATATTTAACGTGTATATCTACTGTTTATTACAAATAAAGTGATTTAATTTTTCAATACTCGTCAATTCAATAACTTACGAGCCTACAAAATTAAGATAATAGGTAATAGAATCGCGTCAATAGTTGATAAATAGCGATAAGAGAAATGACGGAAGAGAGAGTAATTAAGCGTAGAAAAAGAACACCAACGGCGAAACAAGTAAGGTTCGCCAATCTGTTGGCTAGCGGCAAACATACGCTAGTTGATGCGTATTGTTTAAGTTATGCGACTGAAAAAATGACACAAACTACGCGAAGAAATGAAGCTTCAAAATTAGCATCGAACCCCACTATTGCCGCGATGGTAGAAACGGAAAAGATGCGATTGACTAATATAGAGGCACAAGCTGAGAGACAAAAAAGCATACAAACAATAAGCGATACTGAGCGCGTGCTGTCAAGATTGCGGTTGTGGCTAGATAATCCGCCAGACTCGCCATTACAACTAAGAGCAAGTGAGATTTTAGCAAGAGCAATCGGACTGAATGGAAGCACTATTGAAATAAAACAAGAGCAATCGTCTACTGATCTACTCCAGTCTATCAATGCCATTCTGATCAATGCCGATTCTAACCATGACCCTGACTCTGACCCTGTCCACTAACCCCTACCCTTTCCATTCACCTGGATTTAGCGTCTGCCTGGGTTTTGCTACCCCCACCCCCCTTGTGCGTGTCGCGCATGACATATCATATACATA
>Ga0207890_1000155_pt1 | contig 25628 bp, 5 predicted proteins | sample LinPmetageLP48_FD_184059 | JGI IMG/M metagenome (GOLD analysis project Ga0207890, IMG submission 184059) | Marine viral communities from the Pacific Ocean - LP-48 (SPAdes) | ecosystem: Environmental > Aquatic > Marine > Oceanic | place: Pacific Ocean | collected 2011-06-13 | reverse complement strand
TTTTCGATATCGGTCTGGGGAATATTCTGCACCCAACCCTGTTCTTCATCGATGGTAGCGCTTTGTTCTATCTGGCTGGCCAGCGCCTCGGCATCAAAGGGCGCATTGTCTGCCAGCTTCATGCCTTCGCTGAATTCATACTGTTTGAAGGACGCATCCATGGGAATCCAGCGGTCGCCTTCGCGGTTTTTTATACCCCGCGAGGGTTCAAAATCTACCCACGCCTCAACCCAGACATGCTCCATGCGAATGCTTTTAACTGTGCCGCCGCTGATCAGAGCGGTATTCGGAATGCCACCCTGGCCCAACAGGCTTTGCGCTGCAGCGGGTACGGTAACACCACCCACCCAGTTCATCACCTTTTCGGCGGGCACTGCCACAGTACCGTAGGCGTAGCGAGCCGGGATACCGGCTGCCCGCAGCAGAGCAATCAACAAACTGGCGGTGTCGACGGCATTGCCCTTGCCGGTATCCAAAGTGTATTGGGCGCCCTGAATGGAACCATAGCTGGGAATAAAGCGGATATTGTTGTGCACCCAAGTGTAGATCTCTACGGGGTTGTTATTCAGGCTTTCGGCCAGCGCTTTGATTTCGTCCGTTTGCATGGCATCGATGGTTTCTGCCAGATCCGCCTCAGAGGGCTGACCCAGGGGGTTCAGCATTTCTGCTGTGATGGTAGAGGAAGCCAATTGGGTGTACTGCTCAAAAGGGTTGATGCCAAGGACAAGCTGGATTTCACCTTTGCTCATTTTGGGTTCGCGCACGTCCTCTGAAGGTGAGCCCCAGGGTAAATGCTTCGGATCGACCGCCGTATGGGTGCGCTTAAACTGTTCATCTTCCATGGCCTCCGCCAACTCAGTTAACAGCTGGCCCTGCTCTTCAGCTTGTTGCGATGAGGTAAGTCTGTTCAGTTTGCTGTCAATATTGGCAAACTTCTCTTTAACAAGCTTGACCGCATTCGCATGGCGCTCTTTAGCCAATGCCTTTGCAGACTCGGGCAATACCGTTGATTGGGAGAATGCCGGGCCTTCCTGTTCAAGATTCACTACTGCCTCGGCGTAAGCTTCTCTGACCTGAGAGGCCAACGCAGAGACTTCGGCCAAATCGTCATCGGTCAAGGGCGAGCCACCCATACCGAGTTTTTCCAACATGCGCTCAAACCAGGACTGGGCTAGCTTCCGCTGACTCATCGAAGCGGGCAGTTCCCTGGCCAGTTTTTGTTGCAGCTTCTGCAAGCGATGAGCCAGCTTTTTCTCTGGCGTATTTTCAAGCAACTGTTCAATCTGACGCGCCTTGGCATCGTCTTTATTCATTTCGTTGGCAAGCGCCGAGCCGGTGGGCGAGAAATAAAACACGAAGGTGAACATCAGCACTGTGAAAAGCGATGTTCCTCTGGCGATCATCCCGTGGCGAAAAACGTCCAATGTCAGCCCCATCATTTGTATTACCTCAATGATTCAAACGCCCTTGCGGCACTGGCAGCAAGGGCTGTCGGATTATTCCCTAGTCTTCGTTACTCAGTGAAATAGATGAGCTTTGCCGCTGCAGCTGGTAGAGCAGTTGGTCAACAATGAGCCGTAGCGATGTCGCTAGGTCGTTGTCTTTTTCTGCCAGCTCATCTGCCGCCAATAGCAGTGACTTAATGGCATTGTCGATTTTGCCCTTGGCAATATCTGACTCCGCAGCCCGTATTTTCTTGTCTGCAAAACTGTAACTTTTATCTTTAGGGTATTGCGCCTGCAGCAGTTGCAGCAATTCATCAGCTTCAACGAAAGGTAATACGTCTTTAACCGGCCCCAGTTCCAGGCTGAAGTCACTGTCCTTCACCATTAGAGAGCGATTGATGCCCGCATTGATATCCACCAGCAATGGCACCGAGTCGGTTGGCTCTTCTGGGAGCTGGATATAAAATATTTTGCTGATTTCCGTCGGCGCAGAAAGGTCCTGCTGCCACAACCAACTGCCATCATCGAGTTGCTGAACCGCATTGGTGTCAAAGATGCTGCCGCCAGCTGGCAAACTTAGCCTTACGTCAATCGCGGCGCGACGGCTCAAATTTTCAATGTGCAGTTCAAGCGGAGTGATTCGGCCTGCGGCAATCGGCCAGTTCTCCGGCTGGATCTTTGCCAGGGCCGCCAGCAACAACTGCTCGTGCAGAGCGCGGTTTTGAGTTGCCATATTCAGCACATCATAGGCAAAATAGACATGATGCCCCAGCCCGTAGTTCGCAACGCTGACTGCAGCGGGCGCCTCAGGATAAGCACACTCATGGCTGGCGTTCTTACCACCCGAAAACACCGCCCAGATTTGCGCGCTGCAATGGGCCAACGCCAGGCCGTCTGTCACAGGCTCACTTACGCTAATTGGCTCATCCAGCACCCCGCTTAATAAATCTACCGATTGAACACCATTATTCTGCCCAGTCAGGGCAACACCAAATGCACTTTCCATCTGGCTATTGCGACGATTCCAAGCGCCGGCAATCAAGACGCCCATTGCGCTGTTCTGGGCCTCAACCAGCAAGGCCTCAACTTGAGGATGAAGTGTTACTCCCTCCGAAAAAATGGCTGCGGCACTATATCCCCCACTATTAAATTCATTCTCGAAATTATCGGCAGTGGTGGCAATGGTGCAGCTCCAGCCATTTTCAGTGAGCAGCGCTTCTAAATACTCCCGCTGACTCACCGGCGAAATATCATCATGGGGCGCCGCGTAGTCATCTGCATCCAGCAATATCAATAACCGACCTCGGCTTGCCGCGTGCAACTGTATTTCCAGTTTGGGAGGAATAAACTGGAAGCCCGCTGCGGCAAGCTGGCGAAGTTCCTCATCAATTTCCGCCGACAAAATGCAGCCGTAGTCGCCATAAGCTGGAGGATCGGCAAGCATCAGACTATAAGGACGGGGCTGACCAGAAGGAAGTACAACACTCTCTTCGCGCAGTTGATAAAGCACTTCACCACTATCAAGGCTGATAACTTGATAGATCAAGTTGGCATTCACATCAGCCGAAACACTGCGATTGGTGGTAGCAAACTGGCAGTTCTTGGGTTCACCCGTGTCATAGTGCTCGACATCAACTGTGCCAGCCAGCGCGCTTAATGCCGCGCGCTCAATGGCAAAGACAGTCTCGCTCTCTGCCAATAGCCCCCCACCCTGGGATACCTGCCATACCACACGATAACTGCCTTCCTCCCTGTCTTCCAGACGCAGCAGATATTGACGATCATCATTGCTTGCTGGCGCCAGGCTATTCACAGAATAGGTCTGAGATTGAAGCAACTCACCGCTGGGGCGATAAATACTCAGCACGCCGTCGCCACCGTCAAAATTGGCATTGCTGGTATTGTTAAGAACACGCAGATTGATCATGGCCTGATCCCAGGCTTGATAAACCGGCTTATCGGTATTCACCAAAGCGGAAATGTCGGAAAGATCCCCATTTTGGGTGGTGATGGAAAATGCCGTAGCGGCTTGCCGCAGCACTTTACCCTGTTCATCCAGAATACGCGCCAAAGCCAGGTAGCTACCTGCATACACGCTGGCAGCACTGAAATACAATTCCGGCAGATTCCGAAGTTCATCCGCCTGTAAGCCCGTGACATTGACGGTGCCTAAATCGGCGGCAAGATTTTGCTGCGTATCGGTAATAATGATGGACACCAGAGCATCGATGTCGATATCGGCAAGATTGGTAACAGCAGAACTCACATTAATCTGTTCATCCGGCCCGTATAAGCTCTTGTCAGTGGCTACCGATACACTGCTCAGGGTTGGCGCCACACTCACCAACTGCTCACCCAACTGCTGGTGCACGGGATTACCGTCAATATCGATATAGGACACTTCCAGCTTTTCGCTTACCAACCGCAACTCACCGGGTACCAGACTATAAAGCTTCAAGTCTGCTGACAGGTTTTCGACCTGATCCACACTAAATGTTGGAAATTCCCAAGTGACAAGTGTGCGATCACCTTCAACTGAGATAGAAGCGGGAAGATGCGAGAAGGACGATGTGTCGATATCAATGTCGATCGCAGAAATGGTGCTGACTACGCGCACATCTGAAATGGCAGGCTCGATAACCTCAATAGTGATGGATACCGGAGACGAGGCGCCGCCACGATTATCATTGGCTAGGAAGGTGACAATATGCTCGCCAATGTCGCTCTCTACTGGTGTCCAGTCGAGACTGGCCAGCCCTAACCGGCCACCCGAGATGCTTTGTTCAAAGCTCGCATTTCTAGGCAGGCCAACGTGATTGAGGTACACAATGTCATTGCTATCAGCGTCGCTGGCCTGTACAACAATGCTCAAGGGCTGCCCCACCACAGCGGTGATCACTGTGCCCGCTTCTGGCGTAGGTGGGTGATCGAATACCGGCGCAGTATTGGCGCCCTGATCCTGCAAGCGAATCAGAAAGTCAATTGCGGTGGTGCTTTTAACGCTATCGTCCTCAGCACGATCTTCAATAGTTACCTGAACAGAATATAGACCGTTTGAAAACGAGTTAGCACCCGTCCATGTAAAAACACCCGTATCTCGATCCACAGCCATTCCCGCGGGGATTGACGGAATAGCAGATTCAGACCGGGTCGACATACGCCAGGTAATCTTGTCCCGATCAGGATCGACTGCAGGAATCAGAAATCGGCAGTCGTACTTTGCACAGCTCACGATCGGTGGAAGATTGCTGACGGGAGAGGAGTTTCCATTAGCCAAATCAACGCGGGTATATACCCGCCAATAGGCATTGGCCGCATTTCTAATAGCGCCAATTTTGCAGCAGCTCGAAAACTGCGCCAACCAAGGGTTGCCATTATTACTTGGACCGGGGTAATCATGCCGAATCACCTCGTTCCCTGAAGAATCAATAGCACGACCAACAATCCAGTCCTCTTGCAGGTTTCTGGCAACGACCTTGTAATTCAGATTATCCGATCGTCCATCGCCGTAACTATAGCTTCCAGGCCGAAATGTCTGTCCGATTTGGGGATGGCCAAATGCGCTGCTCCTAAAAGCGACCGTCATCGTAAAGTCTGCCGCCGAAGTCGACACATCTGGCCGAGACTGATAGGTAAAATGTCCAAACCGAAAATGGCTCGCCTCCGCGTAAGCGGCAGCAAATAATAAAACCAAAGCCCATACCAGGCGCAAACCGTGAACACGGCCAAATCCCTTCGCTAGATTATTCACCGTCAACTCCTTTGACCTGGATATTGCTTTTCACGCTAACCCCTTCCAGCGGAACCACTTCATTTGGATTCAAAGACTGTATAATTTCCAGACGTATAGAAGGCGGAACAAACACCGTCGCATTGCTCAGCACCTCTACATCCGCTCCGGAAACATTCAATATTTCCAGCACATAATTGCCACTGGCAATAAACTGGTGCAGCACGCGGCCCAACTCAATGCTGCTGGTTAAGCCGTCGGCTATCAAAGGAACTGTCGCATGGCCACTGAGCAAATTCTGGCCCTGAGGATCCTTAAAGACATAATCAAAATCCAGAACGGTTTCTGTATTCGATCGATTAAGAATATCTGCCGTCAGGACCATGTCCGCCTCGCCATTGAGCAATACATAACCCGGGCTAGCACCTGCTTTTAGCGAGGCGAGCTTTGTGGTTTCAATCACCTCAATAACGGCGCTTTTTTCTGACACCAGATTACTGGTGGCGGCGTCCACTGCTTGAACCGTGAGCACGTAATTGCCTGGCGGTGCATTTTCGGTGTTCCACCATTGCTCCAGTGCTATTTCGCGCTGCTCACTCGGGGCAAGTTCTTCAATGGCTTCTGCAAGATGCTGTTGGTAATGAGCCAATTCCTCCTCATCAAGGGCCGAGTCTAAAGGCGGCAAGTAACTCGCCGAGAATTTTGCCACTTCAACCCCCGTACTATTTGTTACTTTCACATAAAGACGGGCACCCACGGTCAGCGCCGTGTTATTTTCCAGGTTCGCCGTGATCAATACCGGCTGGTAAGCCCCGTAGCGTTCAGCATCACTCGCCAGACCAATCACTTCCACACCGCCGAGATCAGCTTTACGAATATTGATATTCAATGCCAAATCACTGTGCTCACTTAGTGAAATATCTTTGTTGGTGAACAGGTAGCCAGGTGCGTTAACTGCGATCGTAAATTCCAGTACAGAAATGCCCGATAACTGATAGAAACCACTATTGTCGGTAGTTGTACTTTGCAAACCAGCTTCAACCGTCGCACCCGCTACCGGTAAGCCTGTGCTCAAATCCAAGAGCTGCCCACTCACCGAAGACGATGGTAAAATTACTTGCTCTCGCATCGTAATCACCCCCACATTGACGTTTGTTCTTTCGGGAACGATCAGACTCGCGCCAAGAGTTTCATAGCCCTCCTGGGAAAAAACTAACTGAACCTCCCCAGCATCAAGTTCGCTAACAACAAATCGTCCATCGGCCCCAGTCCTTATCGACCCGGCGTCACCAGACAAGGTAATCAACACTTCAGCGAGACCCTGCTCATCTGCATCAACCACAACCCCCCGGATAGAAGAGCTGAGCGGCTGCTCTTCAGAGCTCGGCAATAACTCAGGCGAAAAACTAATCGATGTGCCCGCCGACAACTCAACGCTGGCACTAACTTGGTAGTAGGAGTCAGACACCACAACAAGTGTTGCTGCGCCCAATTCGGAAAGTAATTGGTAATGACCGTTTTCATCGCTTACAGCGCTGACCGAGCTGCCGTTCACAGTGACAGTCACTGTGGCCCCGGCAATCGGCTCGCCAGTAGCACTATCAATCAATGTGCCGGTGATGAGTGAGGCTGTGGGAGCAACCGATAAGCGAATTGTACCAACATCGGCAAACTGCCCCTTTTGCAAAACCAGATTCTGCGAAGCCCCCAAATAGCCAGGTGCTGAGTAAGAAACAATATAATTCCCTGCATCCAGATTCGAGACCGCAAAGGCGCCATCAGCTTCAATGGATACAAGCTCAGAATCAACGTCTCGCACATCAATCGCCGCATTGGGGAGTGGATTGCTTGTCAATGCATCCAGCAACCGCCCTCTTATCACCGCCTTCTCCGGATCGGCAGGAACATCGAGATTAGCCAACAAGTCCAGTGTCGACATTGCCAGGGCCGTAGAATAAACCTGCCCTTCCCAGCTGCCACTCCCTTGCTGGCGTCCAGAGAGCGCCGAAACCGACAACTCATACAAGGAAGTGTCTGTCGTGATTGGGATAAGCGCTTGCAATGCGAGCGCACTTTCCCAGTCGCTGTCCCACAGATTGCCGCTCCCCTTAACCGCATACAGGAAGCCGACGGAACGACTCAACAGAGAGGAAATATTAAATGTGTACAGATAGGGCTTGATGGCTTTAACGACCAGCGCAGAAACCATGACGGAGGATTGATCACCATAATACCCAAAACCACCACTCGCCAACTGAGCAGACGACAAATAACTCAGCGCCCTGCCAGCAACCGCAGCATCCTGCCCAATTCCCTGCAACGCGATCAATGCATAAGCTGTATCTAAGGGAGTACTGTCATATCCGATAAAATCACCGAAGCCGCCATCCAATCCCTGCCTACGGCCCAGTTCATGTGCAGCCTCCGCGACCGGCAGTGAAGTATCAGACAGCGCGCTCACTAAACGCGCCAATTGCTCTGTCGAAAGCGCCTCTGGGCTGTCTTGCAAAAACGCTATCGCAGCAGCGGTGTTGATCCCCTCACCACCCACTAAAGCCGACACAATTACCGCCTCAGACGTAGCCTGATAATCACCCGCCACATCGCCAGCGACTACAATAGCCCCATCCTCACGCTGCGAGGTTTCTAACCAGTGCAGCGCGCTGTTAATTTCTTCAGAGTTTGCTGAGGCTGAGTGCGTCACACCATCGTGAGCATTAGAAAAGGGTGATAAGAGGGATAAAAGTAGAAACCCCGCTGTAATCGCCCACGCGGAAGTACATATTTTTCGCACAGTCGTCATCCACCCCGTCCCTGTCTGTGGTTACTGTCTGGCTAGAAAGGCGACACACGATGATATGTGACGACTGAAGGCTTCCTTGCCAATCAATCACTAACTTTTAGTCGAGATGAAAACTAACCCATAGTTGTGGCAGAAAAAACCTCTTCCAAACCCCACGAGAAAAAATATAGCCATTTTTGCGATGCACATCACAAAGTGACGCTGACCGAATGCGACTCAGTATTGCGTGCAGATCAAGTCGCACGCTAACACCCTGATACTCCAAAAAAACCTAGTCTATTCACATTATCGTCATCTTTGTGAATTAGTGTAGGCTGTTGTTTTTTTGCCTTATTGAGGCTCGATATGCTTATGCGACCCGCTCTTACGATACTTGTCTTTACTAGCCTATTAATTAGCGCCTGTGGTGGCACTTCTAGTAGTCCACGCTCACAAACTAGTGTGCCAGTAGTGGCTCAGTGTGATAGCAGTGCAGGGTATAGCGAAGACAGCCCCCCACCTATTGAGCACGTATTTGTGTTCGTATTAGAAAATAAAAGCTTTGATGAGACTTATGGCCCCGGTTCTCCAGCGGTGTATCTACGGGAGAGTTTGGTACCAGCAGGGCAACTGCTGACCCATTTTTACGGCACATCTCACGCATCCACGGGCAATTACCTTTCAATGATCGGCGGTCAGGCTCCAAATGTGGCTTCTCATGCCGATTGTGCAGTTTTTGCCCAATGGACCGAGTACAACCCTCTGCAACCAGTACTGGAATACGGTCAAGCGAATGGCGTTGGCTGCGTATACCCTGCACGCTTTCCAACCTTGGTTGATGAGCTAGAGCTAAATAATACCTTTAACGGCAGCCAATACACTTGGCGCGGCTGGATGGAAGATATGGCACTTGAACAAAGCGGGCAGATTCGTGCCCAAGGTCGCCCCGCCGACAATAGCTGTACCGGCCCCGCCCTAAACAGCTTAGACGACACCAATGGTTCGGACACTATTGAGCAGTACGCAGCACGCCATAACCCGTTCTTGTTTTATCGCAGTATTATCGGCAATGCCGAAACTGCAAAAGACTACGCCCGCTGTGACCGCAACGTGGTTGATCTACACACTGGCTCAGCAATTCAAGGCGTTCTAGATCTACAAACCGCTTTACTGAAACGCAGCACGACCCCCAACTACAATCTTATTGTGCCGGACAACTGCCACAATGCTCACGACACTGGTGCCCAGTGCGCAGACTCCAGCGGTGGCCCCGGCGGCCTAGCTGAGGCAGATCAGTTTTTACAAACATGGGTGCCTCTGATCATGAAATCACCCGCCTATAGGGAAGCAGGCATGATCGTCATTTTATTTGATGAGTCAAATTTCGGGACCGGCGGCACTGAAGACTACGATGCTTGCTGCGGCATGGAATTGGATGGCGGCTTAAAGCACCGGGGCGCAGACACCGGCTTAAACGGCCTGCTTGGTCCCGGAGGCGGTCGCTTTGGTGCGGTGGTTTTATCGCCGTTTACCAAGGCAAACACAGAGAACAACACCCCCTATAACCACTACAGTTTTCTGCGCACGCTAGAAAACCTCTTCGGCTTAGACAAGGTGCACATCGACCCCAATTTGCCGGACATCGAGCCTGCTATACAAGCTAAAACCCCTGGCTATATTGGCTACGCCGGCTTGCCCGCAGAGGAAGGTATGCACGCCTTTGGTAGCGATGTTTACAACTGCGAATAGACGTCTTGAACACTCAACGTAAGGCGCCTACTTACAAAGACTTCAAAAACCAAATTAATTTTTCGCGCTCTTCCTTAGAAAGCGAAGCCCATGCGTCTCTTGAGGCTTGGGCTTCGCCACCATGCCACATAATTGCCTCCTTAAAATCCCTCGCACGGCCGTCGTGAAGAAAGCCAACTTTATTGCCACCTACCGCCTTGGCTAAATGAATTCCCCAAAGCGGCGCAGTGCGCCATTCATTACCCTGTGCGCCAAATTCAATAACACCATCTGCTAGGCCCTCTCCCATATCGTGCAATAACATATCGGTATAGGGCCAGATTAACTGCTCACTTAAAACGGGGTGATTATCCAGCCTTGCAGTACGCCAGCTAGGCTGATGACAACCCGCACACCCCAAAGTGTGGAATAAAGCCTTACCCGCTAAGACCTCTTTACGATCATGCCAACGCCGTGCTGGAACCGCCAAGTGGCTTGCATAAAACAACAACACCTCTTCTATTTCATCGCTTAATTCCGGGCGTATTGAGGATTGCGATGCCAAGCAATCCGTCTGCACCGAAGTACATGGCTGGTAGGGATACAGCTGCGAACTGATACCGATATCTTGCTGAAAGGCTAACAGACTTTGTTGGCGTATGGACGGCTGCCCAGCTTTCCAGCCAAAGCGGCCAATGACCGTCGCACTAGTCTCTTGACTCCATACTCGATTAACCCTGCCAGAAATGCCGTCACCATCGCTATCGCCAACATCTTCGCCTGCCAAAATAGCACTTGCAGCAATACTCTCTAGCAGGCCAAGCCCGATCATTGCCGGGGCCACCCGCAAACTTAATCCATGACCATCGGCGAGGGGGCCATAATGCAATTGTTCCAATACAACGAACGGCTTGCGCATCGAAATCGTCTCACCGCCTGCCAAAGCCACCGAAGAATTTTGCCAATAAATAACAGGCACCGCCTCCGGCAACAAACCTGGTAATGCTCGCGTTTGAATTTGGTGGCCGTATACTGGATCCGGCTCCCCATTCACTAGGGCAACACGCAGCACCGACGATTCACTGAGGGATTCAGTAGGCGGAAGACCACGGCCATCACGAATATGACAATCTTGGCATGCTGCGGCATTAAATAACGGCCCAAGACCTGTGCGACTGCTCTCAGCTGATGATTCGGGTTGCCAGGGCGCAGTAAAAAAAGCATTACCGAGTGCAAATTTATTTCGCTGACCAATAGATAAATTCACCGCAGCTTGAGAGTAAGATTCTCGCGACAAACTCACGTCGGGATTTATTTTTTGAAACGTGGTCGCGCCGCCAGACAACATTTCACCGTCTTCTACATGCGCAAAATCAGGCGCGCGCGAACACCCCGACGATAAAACCAGCAATATAAAAATGGCGGCGATGAATCGAGAAAATAAAATAATCATTGATCCAACGCAGAAAAACTCGCAGGGTCTTTTAACTCAAACCCCAACTTTAACGCCAACTTTCCCAGTAAATTTGCCTGCGTTTGCAATCCTCTAATTCCGCGCTGCAAGAGCACATGCCCCGCAGCATTACCTGGTGCAATAAGCTGATCAACATACTGTTCGCCATTATTCCCAGCCTCCCAAATCACCTTCATCGCGGCCTTTGTTTCACTGAATCCAGCATCGATCTCTCGAGCCAAATCTGGGTAATATTCAGCCGCGAGCGCCGCTAGGGACTGGGCCTCTAGACCTATAGCGCTACGCCCTTTGTAACGACCATAATAGAAGTTTTCAATGCCCAGCGCGTTATACCAGAGTGAATTATGCGTATCGTCACTAAAGCAATCTTGTTCTTCTTCTGGAGAGTTTGTCATTAACGCCACGTGCATGCGTTCACCCGCCAGCTCTTCTGCCGACATTGCCGCCAAACCAAAGAGCACTCGATTCAGCCCTTCGTTAACAGACAATTTCTGCAGGCGATCACCAGCATTACCGTCACCCGGCGCCCAATAGCCACGCATTTCTTTCAGCTTACTAAGAATGTGTAAACTTTGTGCTTGTAGAAACTCACCACGCTTGCGGCAAGATGCGATACCCGACGCCAAACGGTCACCATCACTACATAGAGACGGGTCTAGAGAGAAATCAGTCCAAGGCCGCTCGCCTGCGCCCAGCGAATTCCCATGGCGATCCTGCCCCCATAACATGAATTCAAGCGCGTGGTAGCCCGTGGCAATATTGCTTTCTATTCCACTGCTCAACTCCAACATTTGCAATTGCCTAATAACAATATAATTAATGGGTACTTGCCGCCCAGCGGCATAAATCACATTAGAACTAATTAAGTTAGCATGCGCCCATTCATTGCTCGCAGATGCCCGATAATAGCGGTCAACATAGTCGATAAAGCCTTCATCCAATGGCCAACTATTAATTCCCTTCTCCCATTCATCGACAAACCAATTCCCAAAGCGAAGGGCTTCACTTTGGGAATAAGGCACTCGCGCCTCACGCCACGCGTTCCGCGCTTTTTCCAGTGACGCATCGGAAGGGTTTGTTTGCAGCTCAATAACCGCCATGTATAACTGCTTTGCAGCAACGTAGGCATCGTCATATATCGCATAGGCTTGCTGACGATATGCCGCCAACACCGCACGTTTTTCTTCTTCGCGGGGAGATGGTGCACACGCTGAATTCAGCAATACCGCTAATAAAGCCAATATATAAGCCCGCGCAGGCTTGCGTAAAAAAATGTGCATACTTCTCCCAAGCAAAATGCGCATCAACCAGATTACGCCAGCATATCAGAACTTTTTCTGTAGTGAGTACGTTAATGGCCAGCTATTATTTCGACTGCTTTCTGATAAATTTAAGCGGAGCCTTCGACTGATATTAGACCAGCATCAATAGCAAACTAATCAGCACGAATCTTATTGCTGTATAGATAAATGATCACCTAAGTAAGCTAAAGGAAGCATTTAAGGAATACGCGATTTCATCGGCTTCTTGTGGTTAAAGGCGACCGCTTATACAGCATTATTTCTAAACGAGATCTGCTTAAATCAATCAGAACAAAATTTCGTGTATTCCAATCGTCGATAGCGAGGAAGCGCCCGTTGGTATAATTTCATGGCGCGACATTATGCGGGAGCTCGGAAAAATTCTTCATACTATGCATTAGCAGCAAAATACTGCTTTATAGATAAGCAGCCTCAACTAAAGCCGTAATCCACGTCGCACATCTAACAACAACCCGTATCCTGCGGCCATTTCAGACCACAGGACTCGGCTTGCCAAATCAGTCGACGATCAAATTCCCGTTTGAGAGCAAGTCATTAATAATGTCTTGATCCGTCAAGGAACCGCCAGCAGTGAGATCAACGCCTTTCAGGGTAATATGCTGCTGAGATGTTCCGGTATCACCACTAATGTCGATATTAACAATGGTTCCACCAGCCCCGTCACTTTGGAAGCTGAGGTAGTCGCTAAGCTCACCACTCTCTTCACCCTGCAGTAAATCGGCTAAGTGCAATATATCGCCGCCTGCGCCGGTCTCAAAATCGAGAACCACATCTTCCGCTGGCGCAGTACTTGTACCCTTATCCGCATTAGTCCAGACAAAGATATCTCGGCCATCGCCGCCCATCAGATTGTCATCACCCTGGCCTCCGGAGAGAACATCCTCACCTTTTCCGCCCAGCAAACTGTCATCGCCCGAGCCGCCAAAGAGACTATCGTCGCCCGCATCGCCGCGCAAGGTATCAGCGCCTGCACCGCCATATATTTTGTCGCTGCCTGCGCCACCTTGAGCGACGTCATCACCAGCGCCACCATCAATGAAGTCATCACCTAAGCCGCCATCAAGATGGTCGCCACCAGCGCCGCCGAGCAGCGTGTCATTACCTGCGCCGCCAGCGAGGCTGTCGCGGCCGTCACCACCAAGCAAGGTGTCGTCGCCAGCGCCACCGCTGATCACATCTGAACCTGCGCCACCGTCTAGAACGTCGTTCCCATCGCCACCGCTAATCGCATCATTAGTCGCACCACCAACAATACTATCGCTACCAGCGGTACCGGTAATTTGGTTTTCGATAGTGTGGATGTTGAGCTGGGCCGTATCCGATTGGCCGTCTGAATCGGTCAGCGTGTAAGCAATAACCTCTGGCTCACCGGCACTCGCACTACCTTGAGGCTGGTAGGAGACATTATACAAACCGGTGTCGTAACCTGATCCGGTGTAGGCCACATCAATAGCGGTAACCGAAGAGAATTGTGATAAATCCAGCGTTTCTTGGTTATTATTATTTGCTGCCGAAAGCGTCACAGTGCTAACCGTAGGAATTCCATCGCCATCGCTGTCGTGGGTTACTTTAACGGTAACCTGATCGCGATTATTCGACTGGAAATCGTCTAATGTTAGGACTAGATTTCGCACACCATTTGGCAACACCGTTGCATCAAATGCCAAGGTGATTTCCTCACCCTGACTTAATAGCTGACCATTGCCACCCTGTACACCAACACCATCACCGCTAAACTGCAGCTGGGTACCCCCGGAAACAATGCTTATATCAAAATCTGCATTATTGACATTACTTTGCGAGGTGGTGTTCACCGAGAATTCTTGCTGAGCGAAGGTATCTGGCGTGAACTTATAATAGCCCGCTTCATTAAACACCAGCTCCGAATTGTCATTACTGTCGACCACAATCACCTGCGCAATTTCGTTGCCGAAATTATCGGTAGTTACGCTGAAGCTCCAGCTTAATGTTCCCGATGAACCGCCAGCCGGGATACTGCCGCTATCAAAGTCAAGATTAAAGCTTTGACCACGGAAGCTCACTTCAGTAATGGTCGCATCGTCAACAACTGTATCGATACCACCACCCTGCGCAGCAAATGGTGTAAAGCTATTACCAAGGGCTGGACCGCCATCGGTGCCAAGCGCATTAATGACGTTGCCTTCGGCAACTTCTCCAGCAGCAATTGAGTGCAAGTCATCGTTTGCCGTAGGGGCATTATCCAGTACATCAATCGTTGCCGTAGAGGTTGCCGTATCGCCATCGCCATCAACAACGGTGTAGTCAAAGACCAGCTGCTCACCAGCGTTGCCGTTGGGCGAGCTTAAGGTGTATGAGCCGTCGGAGAAATCAAAGGTAAATACCCCCAGATCAAAGCCCGCTACATCGTTGCCAATGGTCAGTAGAGTTCCTTCGAACTCTGCGCCGGTCAAACTAGGCGAAACCGTGACAGCAGTGCCGTCATAACTGAAGGTGTAGTTAGTACCTTCGATATCCATATTGATGCTTTCGACGTAACCGCCGTCGGCACCAAATTCAACATTTCTAACACTACCGTTGGCCGTGATGTTACCACCAAAGGCTGTAGGTACCGTGTTGAGTAGTTCTGCCTCTAGCTGCGTAATATCTGCAACAATTATCGCGCTGTCGGCATGACCACCGCCCTGCTGCAATGAATCGATATTGTGAATAAAGTCGAGGTCTGCACTACCATTTGCCAAGCCAGGTCCAATGCCAATGGCAAATGAATTAATGCCATTGTCGTTAACAAAGTCTTTAAACCCGCCGCCAATGGGCGAGGTGCTCGATACACCGTCAGACACAAAATAAGAAATATTCTGCACGCCATCGGCAGGGTCTTGCGTGGCCAAATCTGCAGCTAGGTCTGCTTCAATTTCATCCAACGCACTAACATAATTTGTGCCGCCAACCGCTGTCAGGGCATTTAGGGCACTTTGGAAGTCTTCGAAATTATCGTAGGTTCCTACCACGCTGGCTGTTGTCGAGAATGACACCAAGGTGACCGATACCTGTGAGGACTGCTCAAAAAATTCCGATGTCAGTGAGCCGACCGCCTGTTTAGCAACATCGAGACGTGTAGGTTCGCCAGCTGGTGGCGCATTATTATTCGTTAAGGACCAGCCCATACTGCCTGAGGTATCTAAGGTCATGACCAAATTAAAAACTTGCTCATTCGATTCGGGCACCGATTCAGCGATCGGGTTCGCCACGGGCGCGTCGTCAATGACCGCAACTGTTAGGCTGTTAGAAAAGGCAGTACCGCTTTCAGTAAAGGTGTAATTAAACACTTCATCAACATCGTTGCCGCTGCCATCTGCCCGGTCCAGCTCGTAGCTGTAATCACCAGCGCTGAAGCCCGGTGTGCTGTTGTCAGCGTAGACTGTGAGCGTACCTATCGCAGTAGTCACGGTAATGATGGCGCCTACAGGCGACTGCCCGTTTATGCTGTCGATATTGCTAGCGTTAGTGGCTATTGCATCGTTGTCCAACAGATTGCCAGTAACGATCGTTGTACCATCACCAGTACCACCACTTAATGCGCTTTCACTCACCGTGCCGCTGTCTGCTGCAGTGGAGCCAACCTGTATGGTGGTTACTGCGGATGTCGTGAGCTCGCCGTCAAATACGTCATAAGTAAATGTCGCTTGGCCATCAGCAGGCCCCGCATCAAACTGCAAACTGGATAATTGTGCCGCAGTAAGTGTGTCGCCAATCGCAACTGGTGTGCCATCGGCTAGGGTGACCGTACCTAATGCACCGGGCAAGCCAGTAACGGTGATTTCTAGCAAACTGTCGTCGGTATCTGGATCTGTTGGCGCCTGAATATTCAGTTCATTATCTTCTGAGCCGTCAACAAAGAAGACTGCATCGTCAAATACATCAGGCCCGTCATTAACAGGCGTTACCGCAATATTGCCGCTATCAGAACCATAAAGATTATTGAAATCTTCATCGTAAGCTTCAACAGTCACTGTGCGCGGCGATGAGCTTGGATTATCTGAACTGTTTCGATATTCAAGCGTACTAAGCACCGTCAAGTAATCGCTAATATCGTCACCGCCACTCAGTGTCAGCTGCCACACTCCACCCACCACAGCGGTAGTCGCAACAACACCGGTACCGGCAGTCAAGAACGTAAGTACATCCTGGCTCGGCAAATAGCCGTCTACCTTCACTACCACCGACGAGAGATTATTGTTGTCAGCATCGGTAATTGAAATACCCGACAACAGCTTGGCCGCATCGCCATTTTCGGTATAGCTAATATCTGGCACGCCACTCACTATTGGCGGATTATTCGCTGCCGAACTCACGTTAACCGTGACTGTTGCGGTATCTGTTTCACCGTCGGCATCGGTCAATGTGTAAGTGAAGGTATCAGTGCCAGTGAAGCCCGCGTTTGGAGTATAGGTAAATGTGCCGTCGCCATTATCAACAACAACACCGCTGCCGCCCTGACTAAAACTCGTAATTTCTGCACCATCAACCAAGGTGTCATTGGCCAACAGATTATCAATCAGCAAGTCTGTATTTTCGGCGGTTAAGTAAGCGTCGTCTTCTGCAACTGGCGCGCCGTTATTCGCCCCGATCGTACCAATGCCCTGAATACCATTCACTGTGGTATGCGCAGAGGTTTCGAAATTGACCGCCTGATTAAAGTTGCTTATATCAACCGATAAAGTTTCGTCTCCTTCAAACTGATTCGCGTCGCTATTAACCGTTACGGTAATGGTTGCCGTGGTGTCACCCGCAGCAATCGTAGCCTGGGTTACACCAATAGACTGGTAATCTGCGCCGCCAGTTGCACTGATATCAACAGTGCTAAAATCAAAGGTCAAATCTGAAGCCAAGGCCTCATCGATAGAAACAGTAAAGGTTAACGTTGTTGTGCCCGTGGCCGGTTCCTGAACCAGTACATCGTTAATCGAGACAGTCGGAATCGTGGTTACAGCAATAGTCGTTATAGCAACATTACTACTGCTAACGCCATCGCTGACCATGACCTCTATCACCCTAGTGGTGTCAGAGCCATTACCTGCATTTTCAAACTGAATTGCCTTAATAGCCGCTTGGTAATCAGCTAGGCTTGCGCTACCCGTTAGGGTCAGTTCACCTGTTGCTGCATTGTAAGCCGAAGCAGTAATACCAGACGGCAGTGTGCCAACATTCAACAAATCGCCGGCTTCGGCATTTGTTAAAATAATTGTCGCAGACTGCAGGTTACTGCTATCCACGTCTGTAATAGTGATATCACTGTCTGCAATCGAGACCCCGCTGCCACCTTCTACATAATTAGTAACGTAACCCGTACCGGTTACATCACCATCGAGGTCAATACTAGGTGGAACCATGTGCGTTGAGGTTGTCGTCGCAGTGAACGGATTACCCGCGTCATCACTGCCCGCAACCGTCGCATCAAAACTCGTGTCCGCCGCCAAGTCCGCGCCAGCAACATCAATACTAAACGTATTGCCTGCCAGCACTTTTCCACTGTAATCCGTGCCATTGATCGTAAACGTCACATCGTCGCCGACCGCGGCATCGCCACCAACACTACCCGTCACGGGGATCGTGGTGCCCGCTTCCGCCGCATCAACTACATCGTCAGCGGTGATGTCGTTAACGGTGATTGTTGCGCTCGCTGCAGTATCAACGGTATGCGTTGAAGTCGTGGTAGCCGTAAACGGATTACCTGCGGCATCGGTGCCCGTCACGGTGGCGTCGAAGCTGGTGTCGGCGGCCAAGTCTGCGCCATCCACCGCAATGCTGTAGGTGTTGCCGGCCAAGACAGTGCCGCTGTATGGCGTGCCGTTAATGGTGAAGCTGATTGCGTCACCAACGGTTGCATCGCCACCAACAGTACCGGTGACGTTGATGCTTGTTCCGGCTTCCGCTGCGTTCACGATGTCATCAGGCGTGATGTCGTTAACGGTAATTGTTGCGGTCGCTGCCGTATCAACGGTATGCGTTGAGGTCGTGCTTGCGGTGAACGGATTACCCGCTGCATCTGTACCCGTCACAGTCGCATCGAAGCTGGTATCGGCAGCCAAGTCAGCGCCATCAACCGCAATGCTGTAGGTGTTGCCGGCCAGCACGGTGCCGCTGTATGGCGTACCGTTGATGGTGAAGCTGATTGCGTCACCAACGGTTGCATCGCCACCAACCGAACCTGTGACGTTGATGCTTGTTCCCGCTTCCGCTGCGTTAACGATGTCGTCAGCAGTGATGTCGTTGACCGTGATCGTTGCGGTTGCTGCAGTATCAACGGTATGCGTTGAAGTGGTCGTTGCGGTAAACGGATTACCTGCCGCGTCTGTACCCGTTACGGTCGCATCGAAGCTGGTGTCAGCCGCTAAATCGGCGCCGTCAACCGCAATGCTGTAGGTGTTGCCCGCCAGCACAGTACCGCTGTAAGGCGTACCGTTAATGGTGAAGCTAACCGTGTCGCCCACGGTGGCGTCACCACCGACGGTGCCCGTTACATCAATTGAAGTACCCGCTTCAGCGGCATTCACTACATCGTCAGCGGTGATGTCGTTAACCGTGATCGTTGCCGCAGCAGACGTATCAACCGTGTGGGTTGAAGTCGTCGTTGCGGTAAATGGATTACCTGCCGCGTCAGTGCCAGTCACAGTCACATCGAAGCTGGTGTCGGCCGCCAAGTCTGCGCCATCAACCGCAATGCTGTAGGTGTTGCCCGCCAAGACAGTACCGCTGTAAGGCGTGCCGTTAATCGTAAAGCTAACGGTATCGCCAGGCGCGGCGTCGCCGCCGACCGAACCAGTAACGTTAATGCTTGTTCCGGCTTCGGCCGCGTTCACGATGTCATCTGGGGTGATGTCGTTAACGGTGATCGTTGCGTTCGCCGTCGTATCAACGGTATGGGTTGAAGTCGTGGTAGCCGTAAACGGATTACCTGCCGCATCAGTACCGGTCACCGTCGCATCGAAGCTGGTGTCGGCGGCCAAGTCGGCGCCATCAACCGCAATGCTGTAGGTGTTGCCGGCCAGCACAGTACCGCTGTATGGCGTACCGTTGATGGTGAAGCTGATTGCGTCACCAACGGTTGCATCGCCACCAACAGTACCGGTGACATTGATGCTTGTTCCAGCTTCGGCCGCGTTCACGATGTCATCTGGGGTGATGTCGTTGACCGTGATCGTTGCGGTCGCTGTCGTATCAACCGTGTGGGATGAGGTCGTGGTAGCCGTAAACGGATTACCCGCAGCATCGGTACCCGTTACTGTCGCATCGAAGCTGGTGTCGGCCGCCAAGTCTGCGCCGTCAACCGCAATGCTGTAGGTGTTGCCCGCCAGCACAGTGCCGCTGTAAGGCGTGCCGTTAATGGTGAAGCTAACCGTGTCGCCCACGGTGGCATCGCCACCAACCGAACCGGTGACGTTGATGCTTGTTCCAGCTTCAGCAGCGTTCACGATGTCATCAGGCGTGATGTCGTTAACGGTAATTGTTGCGGTCGCTGCAGTATCAACCGTGTGGGTTGACGTAGTCGTTGCGGTAAATGGATTACCCGCGGCATCGGTACCGGTCACAGTCGCGTCGAAGCTGGTGTCGGCAGCCAAGTCGGCGCCATCAACCGCAATGCTGTAAGTGTTGCCCGCCAGCACAGTACCGCTGTAGGGCGTGCCGTTAATAGTAAAGCTAACGGTATCGCCAGGCGCTGCATCGCCGCCAACAGTACCGGTGACATCAATCGTGCTTCCGGCTTCGGCCGCATTAACAATGTCATCAGGCGTGATGTCATTAACGGTGATTGTCGCCGTAGCAGACGTATCGACGGTATGCGTTGAAGTAGTCGTAGCAGTGAAGGCATTACCCGCATCGTCTGCGCCAGTCACTGTGGCATCGAAGCTGGTATCGGCAGCCAAGTCGGCGCCGTCAACCGCAATGCTGTAAGTGTTGCCCGCCAATACGGTGCCGCTGTATGGCGTGCCGTTAATGGTGAAGCTGATTGCGTCACCAACGGTTGCATCGCCACCCACCGTACCGGTGACGTTGATGGTTGCTCCGGCTTCGGCCGCGTTAACGATGTCATCAGGGGTGATGTCGTTGACTGTGATCGTTGCCGCAGCAGACGTATCAACGGTATGCGTTGAAGTCGTGGTTGCGGTAAATGGATTACCCGCAGCGTCAGTGCCGGTCACGGTGGCATCGAAGCTGGTGTCGGCCGCCAAGTCGGCGCCATCAACGGCAATGCTGTAGGTGTTGCCTGCCAAGACAGTACCGCTGTAAGGCGTGCCGTTAATCGTAAAGCTAACGGTATCGCCAGGCGCGGCATCGCCACCGACAGTGCCAGTGACGTTTATGCTTCCGCCAGCCTCAGCCGCGTTAACGATGTCATCTGGGGTGATGTCGTTAACGGTGATCGTTGCCGCAGCAGACGTATCAACCGTGTGAGTTGAAGTCGTCGTAGCGGTAAATGGATTACCCGCATCGTCTGCGCCAGTCACTGTTGCATCGAAGCTGGTTTGTGCTGCTAGATCGCTGCCCGCCACTGTAATGCTGTAGGTGTTGCCCGCCAAGACAGTACCGCTGTATGGCGTACCGTTAATCGTAAAGCTAACCGTGTCGCCAGGGGCTGCATCGCCACCCACTGTACCGGTGACGTTGATGCTTGTTCCGGCTTCGGCCGCGTTCACGATGTCATCAGGGGTGATGTCGTTGACCGTGATCGTTGCAGTCGTCGTCGTATCAACGGTATGCGTTGAAGTGGTCGTTGCGGTAAACGGATTACCTGCCGCGTCGGTGCCAGTCACAGTCGCATCGAAGCTGGTATCGGCCGCCAAGTTGGCGCCGTCAACTGCAATGCTGTAGGTGTTGCCAGCCAAGACAGTACCGCTGTAAGGCGTGCCGTTGATGGTGAAGCTCACGGTATCGCCAGGCGCGGCGTCGCCGCCAACCGAACCAGTAACGTTAATACTTGTTCCGGCTTCTGCTGCGTTAACGATGTCGTCAGGCGTGATGTCGTTAACAGTTATCGTTGCCGCAGCAGACGTATCAACGGTATGCGTTGAAGTAGTCGTCGCCGTGAACGGATTACCCGCGACATCAGTGCCGGTCACCGTGGCATCGAAGCTGGTGTCTGCCGCCAAGTCAGCGCCGTCCACCGCAATGCTGTAGGTGTTGCCGGCCAAGACGGTGCCGCTGTAAGGCGTGCCGTTAACCGTGAAGCTAACCGTATCGCCAGGCGTGGCGTCGCCACCGACGGTACCTGTCACATCAATCGTGCTTCCGGCTTCAGCCGCGTTCACGATGTCATCAGGCGTGATGTCGTTGACCGTGATTGTTGCCGCAGCAGACGTATCGACGGTGTGCGTTGAAGTCGTGGTAGCCGTAAACGGATTGCCCGCGGCATCAGTGCCCGTCACTGTCGCATCGAAGCTGGTATCAGCCGCTAAGTCGGCGCCGTCAACCGCAATGCTGTAGGTATTGCCAGCCAAGACAGTGCCGCTGTATGGCGTGCCGTTAATGGTGAAGCTAACCGTATCGCCAGGCGCGGCGTCGCCACCGACTGTTCCTGTTACATCAATCGTACTTCCAGCTTCTGCCGCATTCACGATATCGTCAGCGGTGATGTCGCTAACGGTGATTGTTGCGCTCGCTGCAGTATCAACGGTATGCGTTGAAGTCGTCGTTGCGGTGAACGGATTACCCGCGGCATCAGTACCCGTCACAGTCGCATCGAAGCTGGTATCAGCCGCTAAGTCGGCGCCGTCAACCGCAATGCTGTAGGTATTGCCAGCCAAGACAGTGCCACTGTATGGCGTGCCGTTAATGGTGAAGCTAACCGTATCGCCAGGCGCAGCGTCGCCACCGACTGTTCCTGTTACATCAATCGTACTTCCAGCTTCAGCCGCATTCACGATATCGTCAGCGGTGATGTCGTTGACCGTGATTGTTGCGCTCGCTGCCGTATCAACGGTATGCGTTGAGGTCGTGGTAGCTGTGAAGGCATTACCCGCGGTATCGGTTCCCGTTACCGTCGCATCGAAGCTGGTTTGTGCTGCTAGATCGCTGCCCGCCACTGTAATGCTGTAGGTGTTGCCCGCCAAGACAGTACCGCTGTATGGCGTACCGTTAATGGTGAAGCTAACGGTATCGCCCACTGTGGCATCGCCACCAACCGTACCTGTTACATCAATCGTACTTCCGGCTTCGGCTGCGTTCACGATGTCGTCAGGGGTGATGTCGTTGACAGTGATTGTAGCGGTCGCTGCAGTATCAACCGTGTGGGTTGACGTAGTCGTTGCGGTAAATGGATTACCCGCATCGTCTGCGCCAGTCACTGTGGCATCGAAGCTGGTTTGTGCTGCTAGATCGCTGCCCGCAACCGCAATGCTGTAAGTGTTGCCCGCCAGTACAGTACCGCTGTAAGGCGTGCCGTTAATGGTGAAGCTAACGGTATCGCCAGGGGCTGCATCGCCACCAACCGAACCGGTGACGTTGATGCTTCCGCCAGCTTCAGCCGCGTTCACGATGTCATCTGGCGTGATGTCATTAACGGTGATTGTTGCACTCGCCGTCGTATCAACGGTATGGGTTGAAGTCGTGGTTGCGGTGAACGGATTACCTGCTGCATCAGTACCCGTTACTGTGGCATCAAAGCTGGTATCGGCGGCCAAGTCGGCGCCATCAACGGCAATGCTGTAGGTGTTGCCAGCCAGTACAGTACCGCTGTAAGGCGTGCCGTTGATGGTGAAGCTCACCGTGTCGCCAGGGGCGGCGTCGCCACCGACCGTACCGGTGACGTTGATGCTTGTTCCGGCTTCGGCCGCGTTCACGATGTCGTCAGGCGTGATGTCGTTGACCGTGATCGTTGCACTCGCCGTCGTATCAACCGTGTGGGTTGAAGTCGTGGTAGCCGTGAAGGCATTGCCTGCGGCGTCAGTGCCCACAACCGTGGCATCGAAGCTGGTGTCTGCAGCCAAGTCGGCGCCATCAACCGCAATGCTGTAGGTGTTGCCCGCCAGCACGGTGCCGCTGTATGGCGTGCCGTTAATAGTGAAGCTCACCGTGTCGCCCACGGTAGCATCGCCGCCGACAGTACCGGTCACATCAATCGTGCTTCCGGCTTCAGCCGCGTTAACGATGTCATCTGGGGTGATGTCGTTGACCGTGATTGTTGCGGTCGCTGCAGTATCAACCGTGTGGGTTGAAGTCGTCGTTGCGGTGAACGGATTACCCGCAGCGTCAGTGCCGGTTACGGTGGCATCGAAGCTGGTGTCGGCGGCCAAATCTGCGCCATCCACCGCAATGCTGTAGGTGTTACCCGCCAAGACGGTACCGCTGTATGGCGTGCCGTTAATAGTGAAGCTCACGGTATCGCCAGGGGCGGCATCGCCACCAACAGTACCGGTGACGTTGATGCTTGTTCCGGCTTCGGCCACGTTAACGATGTCATCAGCGGTGATGTCGTTAACCGTGATCGTTGCCGCAGCAGACGTATCAACGGTATGCGTTGAAGTCGTGGTTGCGGTGAACGGATTACCCGCGGCATCAGTGCCGGTCACGGTGGCGTCGAAGCTGGTGTCTGCCGCTAAGTCGGCGCCATCCACCGCAATGCTGTAGGTGTTGCCGGCCAAGACAGTGCCGCTGTATGGCGTGCCGTTAATGGTGAAGCTGATTGCGTCACCAACGGTTGCATCGCCACCGACTGTTCCTGTTACATCAATCGTACTTCCAGCTTCTGCTGCGTTAACGATGTCATCTGGGGTGATGTCGTTGACGGTGATCGTTGCGGTCGCTGCCGTATCAACGGTATGCGTTGAGGTCGTGCTTGCGGTGAACGGATTACCCGCTGCATCTGTACCCGTCACAGTCGCATCGAAGCTGGTATCAGCCGCCAAATCGGCGCCGTCAACCGCAATGCTGTAGGTGTTGCCAGCCAATACGGTACCGCTGTATGGCGTGCCGTTGATGGTGAAGCTCACCGTGTCGCCAGGCGCGGCGTCGCCACCGACGGTACCTGTCACATCAATCGTGCTTCCAGCTTCTGCCGCGTTAACAATGTCATCTGGGGTGATGTCGTTAACGGTGATTGTTGCCGCAGCAGACGTATCAACCGTGTGGGTTGAAGTGGTGGTTGCGGTGAACGGATTGCCCGCGGCATCGGTGCCCGTTACGGTGGCATCGAAGCTGGTATCGGCGGCCAAGTCCGCGCCATCCACCGCAATGCTGTAGGTGTTGCCGACCAACACAGTGCCGCTGTATGGCGTGCCGTTAATGGTGAAGCTCACCGTATCACCAGGCGTGGCGTCGCCACCAACCGTACCGGTGACGTTAATGGTTGTTCCGGCCTCAGCGGCATTCACGATGTCATCAGGCGTAATGTCGTTGACAGTGATCGTTGCTGTCGCCGTCGTATCAACGGTGTGGGTTGAAGTCGTCGTAGCAGTGAACGGATTACCCGCGGCATCGGTTCCCGTTACTGTCGCATCGAAGCTGGTGTCGGCGGCCAAGTCAGCGCCGTCAACGGCAATGCTGTAAGTGTTGCCGGCCAGCACAGTACCGCTGTAAGGCGTGCCGTTAATGGTAAAGCTAACCGTATCGCCCACGGTAGCATCGCCACCCACTGTACCGGTGACATTGATGCTTGTTCCAGCTTCAGCAGCGTTCACAATATCATCAGGCGTGATGTCGTTAACGGTGATTGTTGCACTCGCCGTCGTATCAACGGTGTGGGTTGACGTCGTGGTTGCGGTGAACGGATTACCCGCGGCATCGGTGCCCGTTACTGTCGCATCAAAGCTGGTGTCGGCGGCCAAATCGGCGCCGTCAACGGCAATGCTGTAAGTGTTGCCCGCCAGCACAGTACCCCTGTAGGGCGTGCCGTTAATAGTAAAGCTAACAGTATCACCAGGCGCGGCGTCGCCGCCGACGGTGCCCGTTACATCAATTGAAGTACCCGCTTCAGCCGCGTTCACAATATCATCAGGCGTGATGTCGTTAACGGTGATTGTTGCCGCAGCAGACGTATCAACGGTGTGCGTTGAAGTCGTGGTAGCCGTAAACGGATTACCCGCGGCATCAGCGCCAGTCACGGTTGCATCGAAGCTGGTGTCGGCTGCCAAGTCGGCGCCATCCACTGCTATGCTGTAGGTGTTGCCTG
>Ga0207890_1000153_pt1 | contig 26155 bp, 30 predicted proteins | sample LinPmetageLP48_FD_184059 | JGI IMG/M metagenome (GOLD analysis project Ga0207890, IMG submission 184059) | Marine viral communities from the Pacific Ocean - LP-48 (SPAdes) | ecosystem: Environmental > Aquatic > Marine > Oceanic | place: Pacific Ocean | collected 2011-06-13 | reverse complement strand
AAGGTGGTATTGTAGGGAGTGTTGTAAAGGTTACAGCTGTCGATGCAGTAACTTATTTAGTTCATGATTCATTGTTAATTGGTTCAGGAACTATAGTTACACCATTTGCTGACGCTTAATTCAGGAGACTAATATGAGCTCATCAGATGTAAAAGCCTCCGTACCTTTGACTGCTACTGGGCAGTTACAGGGAACCATAGGCACTGGGGCGGGTACAGCGACTAATTTAGGACCACTAAGAGTTCAGTCAGTACAGGCTCAAGCTAGTGCTGCTGATGCCACTATAAAAGTATACGATGGAACAGGTGCTTCTGGAACTAAACTTCTAATGGAATTTAAATTTGGCAGCGCGGCAAACGAATCGTTTGATCACTATCTGCCCAATGACGGAGTTTACTTTAAGAATGGGGCATACGTCGTATTGGCTAATTGCGACTTCTTTGTTGCTTATCATTGTTAAAATATGGCAACCTCAGGAACTCGTACATTTAGTTTAGATGTAGCGACAGCAATAGAAGAGGCATATGAACTTGCGGGTCTAGAAGCCCGCACGTCATACGATGCCGTAACTGCTCGTCGTTCTTTAAATATTATGTTTGCCGATTGGGCAAATAGAGGTATTCAGATGTGGGAAGTTGTTAAAGTTGAACAAGCTTTAACAAAAGGAGATGAAACATACTCTTTAAATTCTTCTGATATCGATATTTTAGATGCGTACATACAAAAAACAGTAGGAAACACGGTCACAGATTTTTCGTTAAGTAGAATTGATCGTAACGAATATGTAAATATTCCTGTAAAAGCAACAGAAGCTAGACCCACACAGTTTTGGTTAGAACGATTAATAACCCCTGTTATACATCTCTATCCAGCGCCCGAGAATTCAACCGACAAACTCATTTACTATTCTTGGCAAAGAATACAAGACGCAACGGCGTCACTTAATGATTTAGATATCCCAAATAGATTTATGCCTTGTTTGGTTTCTGGGTTAGCTTATTACCTTTGTTTAAAAAAGAACACTCAAAAACTTCCTGTAATTCAACCGTTATATGAACAAAACCTTGAAAATGCAATTAAATATGATGAAGATAGGTCTTCGATACATTTAGTTCCCAATAGGAGTTATATTTAATGGCGTATGCCACAGGTAAATACGCTAATGCTATTTGTGATAGATGTGGCTTCAAATATCCTTACTTGTCTATGAAAACTGAATGGGATCACACAAGAGTTTGTCATGAATGTTATGAACCAAAACATCCACAACTAGATCCTTCTCACCCTCCTGTTGATGCAGAAGCTTTGTGGCAACCAAGACCTGATGTTAGTTTACCTCAGGCTCAGTTAGGAAGAGTTACAACTAGAAATCCTTCAGATTCTGTAATAGCTGTCAAAGGCACTAATATGATGAGGTTTAGAGACGATCCAAACATCGGTAGTGCTTTTTCTGGGGCTATAGGACAAACGTCTTTAGGACTATTAGAGGTTAGTGTAGACCAAGAAACTTCCCCCGATACAACTTCTGAACTTTCTGGACTCGCAGGGACAGGAAGTATAGATTCACTTACAACTTCAGTTTCTGACAGCATAGCGACTCCAACAGGTTTAGCTGGAACAGGAACTTTAGGATCATTAACTGTGACAGGAGCTTCTTCTCTTACTAGCTACACAGTTACAGTAGCTAGTTATTCTGGAGCAAACTATTTCTATATAGATGGATCTAGAGCAGCAACCTTAAATCTTTCGGAAGGTTCAGCATATAGATTTGATCAGTCTGATAGTAGCAACAGTAATCATCCGCTAAGAATATCTATTACATCAGACGGAACACACGGCGGAGGATCGGCATACACGACGGGAGTAACGACTTCTGGGACACCAGGATCATCAGGAGCCTACACTCAAATAACAGTAGCCTCAGGTGCTCCAACACTTTACTATTACTGTACTAATCACTCAGGTATGGGCGGACAAATAAATACTTAAAATGGCAGGATTTACTTACAACGGACTAACCACAGCTATCCAAAATTACATGGATAACACTGAAACAACGTTCACAAACACAATACCAACGTTTATACAACAAGCTGAAGAAAAAATATTAAAATCTGCAGACCTTCCTGTATTTAGAGAAAACGTCACAGGAACTGCTTCTTCTGGTAATACTTATTTATCAACCCCTACAGATTTTTTATCTCCGCGTAGTTTAGCTGTAATTGACAGCAGCGGTAATTATAGTTATTTATTATTAAAACATGTGTCTTGGATTAGAGACTATACTCCTGCCGCAGCAACAACAGGAGACCCATTGTTTTATGCTTTATTTGACGATAATACTTTTATTTTAGCTCCAACACCAAACAGCAACTTTACATTTGAACTGCATTATTTCTATAGACCGTCTTCATTAGTCGACGCAGGTGGAACAGGAACCACATGGTTAGCTACAAATGCATCCAATACTTTGTTATATGGTTCTTTAGTTGAAGCCGCTATTTTTATGAAACTAGCCCCCGCAGAAATACAAACATATGATGTTAAATATCAAGAAGGATTAGCAAGGTTAAAATTATTAGGTGAATCAAAAGATATAAGAGATGAAGCAAGGTACGACAGTTTAAGAGTACCCCCTCAGTAACTATGTTAAAAGAACCTATACCTGAACTTAAAAATGCAAATATTGCTTTAGTAGCTATGGGACAAAGTCAAATAGATTATCACTTATCAAGAACACACAGTTTAGCTTTTGATGAAATATGGGCTGTAAATGCGATGATTGGAGTTTTACCTGAAATAGATAGAGCTTTTATATTAGACCCTATGTCTAGGTTTTTTGATACGGAAGATGCAGGGAGTATGACTGAGATGATGAGAAAATATCTTCCACGAGCAAAATACCCTATTTATACATGCGAACTTGACGAAAGGGTTCCGTATACTGAGGAGTTTCCACTTGAACCTTTAATACAGGATTTAGGCTGTGCATATTTTAATAATACTGTAGCTTATGCTATAGCTTTTGGATTATGGAATCAAGTTAGTCATTTAACTGTTTTTGGCGTAGATTTTACTTATAAAACAAATATGCATTTTGCTGAATCGGGTAAAGCCTGTTGTGAGTTTTGGTTAGCTAAATGTATGGAAAATAAAATAAATATCTCGGTTGCTCCAAGATCAAACTTGTTAGAAACTAATATAGACACTAAAGAAAAACTTTATGGGTATCATAGGTTAAAAGACCCTATTATTACTTATCAAAAAGAAGGTACAATAAAAACTTGTAAATGGTCGGAGGTAGAGCAGATTGAACACCCTGAACCGCAAATGATAGATAGAAATGATTTACCACCAGAACCAGAGGAGTATTAATGTTTTCACTTAATTCTGAAACAGAAGTTGGCAACCTTGGAGTTGTTACAACAAATAACAGAGGGCATACTGTAGAAGAAGTCGCAGAAATGGCTACTAATAGATTAGTTTCCATTAGCGATACCGCCCCTGCACCCATTAGGGATCAAGCACATGTTTTTAAAGAAGCATGCAAACACGTTATTACTTATTATATGAATGAGGCTGTTAAAAACCATGTTTGTACAATATGTAATGAATTAGAAAAACAAGGTCAACATGACCTAGCAAATATTATTAGGAGACTATAATGGCGATAACACAAGCAATGTGCACTAGCTTTAAAAAAGAACTACTGGAAGCAAAACATAACTTTCTTGCCTCAGGCGGTAATAGTTTTAAACTAGCGTTATATACAAGTTCTGCAACTATGACTGCAGCTACTACAGCGTTTACAACTACAAACCAAGCATCTGGAACAAATTATACTTCAGGTGGAGCTGCATTAACCAACGTTAACCCAACATCTTCAGGAACAACAGCGTTTACTGATTTTGCTGATTTAACTTTTGGAACAGCAACGATTACTGCAAGAGGTTGTATGATTTACAACGACACTGCATCGGGGGATCCCGCTGTAGCTGTGTTTGATTTTGGCGGAGATAAAACATCTACTGCAGGAAGTTTTACTATTCAATTTCCAGCAGCAGACGCTAGTAACGCAGTAATAAGAATAGCGTAACCGCTAATGGCAGGTTGGGGTAGAAGTACCTGGGGTGCTGGTCCATGGGGTCAGCCCGCTGTAGTTAATGTAGCTGTAAGCCTTACAGGTGTTGCAGGGACTTCTGCGTTAGGTACAGAAACAGTAGTTTGTGATGCAAACGTAACTGAAACAGGTGTTACTTGTACAGCCTCTATAGGCTCTCTTACAGCTACTGGTGGCGCAGTTGTAACTGAGACAGGATTATCAGCAACTACTTCTTTAGGCTCTGTAGCTATTTCTGCTGGAGGTGATGTATCTGTAACAGGTTTATCAGCAACCACCTCATTAGGAGGTGTTTCTGCATCTGGGCAAGGTGAAGCTTCTTTAACAGGTTTAGCAGCAACAAGTGGACTAGGTTCATTAACTACACGAGCAGATGCAAATGTAGCAGAAACAGGTGTAGTAGGAACAACAGCTTTAGGCACTGTAATTACCGCAGGAGCTGCAATAACAGGTGTTTCAGGTGCTGCTTCTACAATAGCATTAGGTGAAGAAACTGTAATATGTGACGCTAATGTATCTCCTACAGGTGTTGCGGCAACCTCGGCTTTAGGAAGCCTAAGTATAGTTGGCGAAAACTTTATTTCTGTTACGGGATTAGAGTCTACAGGAGCGATAGGAACAGTAGTAATAAATGCACAAGGAATTGTGTCTTTGACAGGGGTAGAAGCTACAGGAGCTATCAGTCAAATACTTGTTTGGGGGAAAGTAGATGATTCCCAAAACGCTGATTGGTCAGGGATATCAGACACACAAACCCCTAATTGGACAAGCATATCTGATTCTCAGACCCCAGGATGGGAAGAAGTTGCTTAACTAATATGAAAAAAGAGAATATAATCAAAATGTACGGAGAATACTAATATGGCAAGCACATACGTAAATGACCTTAGACTTAATGAAATGGCGACAGGTGATGCGTCAGGAACTTGGGGAACAACAACAAATACCAATTTAGAGCTGATTGGTGAAGCACTTGGCTTTGGAACAGAAGGTATAACCACCAACGCAGATACGCATACTTCAACAGTAGCAGATGGAGCTACAGATCCAGTAAGGGCGATGTATGTTAAATATACAGGCACATTAGATTCAGCTTGTACAATCACTATTGCACCTAACACAATCAATAGGATGCAATTTATAGAGAACGGAACAAGTGGTTCTCAAAACATAATAATTTCACAAGGTACTGGAGCTAACGTAACGATCGCTCCTGGTGATGCAAAAGCAGTATACCTAGATGGTGCTGGTTCAGGCGCAGCCGTAGTAGACGCTTTTGCTAGTTTAACTGTTAATGGCATAATCAGTAAAGCCTTTGGTACTTCATCAATAATGATTGGAGACAACGCTACAGGAACTATAGATGCTGCTAACGAAAATACAGGTGTAGGTGTTAATGTCTTTGCAGCTTTAACTTCTGGTGACAGTAATGTAGCAGTTGGTTTTAATGCTCTTACAGCAAACACCACAGGACAACAAAACGTAGCAGTTGGAAATAGAGCAGGTGATGCTATAACAACAGGCGAAGGGAACACAGCAATCGGATATTTTTCTTTATCCACTACTACTACAGCAGATAACAATACGGCTGTTGGAGTAGATGCATTAGGTTTAAACTCTACAGGTGCTGCCAATACTGCTGTTGGTAAAGATGCTTTACGAGCCAACACCACAGGTGACGATAATGTTGCTATTGGACGGGAAGCAATGGTATCTACCACAACAGGTGGCAATAACGTATCAGTCGGTTCTTTTTCTTTGGATGCCAATACTACAGGTGCTTTTAATACTGCATTAGGAAGGTCTGCTTTGTCAGCAAACACTACAGCTTCTAACAACACAGCCGTTGGTTCAAGTGCTTTAGCAGATAACACTACAGGGGATGTTAATACCGCAGTAGGTGTAAGTGCTTTAGCAAATAACACAACTGCAAGTAATAATTCAGCGTTGGGTAGAGAAGCACTATTTACTAATACAACAGGTGCTACTAATACAGCTATGGGCAACGCATCTTTATATAACAATACAACAGCTAGTAATAATTCAGCTTTTGGTTATCAAGCTTTATTTGCAAACACGACAGGTTCTGAAAATACTGCTGTTGGTAGGTTATCCTTAGATGCTAATACAACTGGAACAAACAATGCTGCTGTTGGTAATCAAGCATTGGGGGCTAATACTACGGGTGATTACAATACTGCCATAGGAAACGAAGCTTTACTAACAAATACAACAGCAAATGCAAACACAGCTTTAGGAAACGAAACTTTAAAAGTAAACACCACAGGCACAAGAAACACAGCAGCAGGTGCATCTGCTTTAGCTGCAAACACAACAGCAAATGACAACACCGCTTTTGGATATACAGCTTTATTAGCAAACACTACAGGTGCAGAAAACACATCAGTAGGTTCAGAAGCTTTAGATGCCAATACTACTGGTGCTGAAAATGTTGCAGTTGGTTATAGTGCTTTATCAAACGCTACTACAGGAAGCAATAACACAGCATTAGGTAAAAGTTCTTTAGGGAATAACACTACAGCAGATAACAACACAGCAGTCGGTAAAGGTGCTTTACAAGCAAACACGACAGGAACTGCTAATACTGCTGTCGGTATGGAATCTTTAAAAACTAACACCACTGCTAATAACAACACAGCAGTTGGCATAAGTGCTTTGGAATTAAACACTACAGGTACTGATAACACAGCAGTTGGTGCAGGAGCTTTAGATAAAGCCACTACCGCAACAAGAAACTCTGCTTTTGGAATGGATGCTATGCAAGCTCTTACCACAGGTTCATATAACACAGGATTAGGACAAAGAGCATTATATGCTAATACAACAGGCACAGAAAATGTAGCAGCAGGTTATCTGGCTATGGATGCCAATACAACTGGCTCATACTCCGTAGGTCTAGGTGTTAATGCTTTAGGAGCAAACACTTCTGCTAATTATAATGTAGCTATTGGTGCAGGGGCAATGATTTCTACTACTACAGGACCACAAAACGTAGCAGTTGGTCGTGCTGCTTTAGGAGCAAACACCACAGGTACTCTTAATGTAGGTTTAGGAGATGCAGCCCTACAAAGTACAACGACAGGTTTTAGAAACATAGGTATAGGACATGATGGAGGTGGTCAAATAACCACAGGTCATAGTAATGTTGCTATAGGTTATGACTCTGCTGATGCTTTAACTACGGGAGTTGGTAATGTCTGTTTAGGTTCTGGTACAAGACCTTCTACGTATAGTGGTAATTATCAAATTGTTTTAGGATATAACACCATAAGTGCTGGTAATAACACGCTTACATTTGGTACTTCTACAGGAAGCGATAGAGTCTATAATAATTTTGATAGTAACGCTTCTTGGACTAGGGTATCTGATGAAAGGTACAAAGAGAACATAACACCTAATAATGATTGTGGTTTAGCATTTATAAATGATTTGAAACCTGTAACTTTTACTTGGAAAGCTAAAGCAGATATAGATAACACTTTGCCTGACTATAATGAAGAAGAGTCAGAACCTGAATATAAAGAAAAAATGTATGGTCTTATAGCACAAGAAGTTAAAGAATCTTTAGATAAACATAATATTACAGACTTTGGTGGATGGAATGTAGAAGAAGGTAGTAGCATACAAGCTATATCACAAGAGATGTTTGTACATCCACTTATAAAAGCAGTACAAGAACTTTCGGCAAAAGTTGAAGAATTAGAAAATAAATTAAACGGAGAATAATATGGCTCAAACAGTAGCAGAATGTTTAACAGCAGGAGAAGATAGCGTAACAGTTATCAACGACATCAATACAAATGGCAAAAAATCAACGTATGTTGGCGGTTCAGCAGAAGCTGATACAACAACTATGACACAAGCCGAGATAAATGAAATGGTACAACGTAATGTTGACCACTTAGAAACTATCTTGCTTTACGAACCTGTTGACGCAGCAGATGATACACCTAACGTAGTAGGTTCTTCTTCAAGTAAAAAAACTACTTGTAGTGGCGGAGTTACAACGGGTAAAGCTTATATAGCAGCTAATTAATCATGACTGAAAAAGTAACAACTGAAACTACAGAACAACCTGTAGACCCTCAATTACAACAAAGAATCGCTTATACCGAAACTTTGCAACAAGAGATTCAAAACCTTAGAGAGCAAATGGCTCAACTACAATATCAATTAGATATTAGAGTTACAGCTTTAGTTGGCTATCAAAGTACCTTAGAAGTGATTCAAGAACCTGTTTTAAATGGAAAGTAATGCCTAAAAGAACCGTAATGGAAGTAGCCGCACATATAGAAAGACACGAAGCAGTTTGTACCGAACGTTGGCTCGAAACTATTCATCGAATAAAACGTCTTGAGTTATTTGTAATAGCTACTTTAGTTACACTTTTATTAAGTACGGGAGCTATTTTAGCTGATCAATTATTTTAAAATGACTAATGCCCTTACAAAGATTTGAATTTAGACCTGGAATTAACAAAGAAGGCACTGATTATTCTAATGAAAATGGGTGGTTTGATTCTAATTTAGTTAGGTTTCGAAAAGGGCTGCCTGAAAAAATAGGAGGATGGGTCAAATCTTCTAACAATACTTTTCTTGCTACTTGTCGCGCTTTACATGCGTGGGTAGATGTCCAACTCACATCGTACCTTGGTTTAGGTACAACTTGGAAATATTACATTAAGGAAGGGGATAATTATCAAGACATCACCCCTATTCGAGCAACAACCACAAACGGCATTACTTTTGCTGCAACAAATGGTTCATCAATCATCACAGCTACCGATTCAAGCCATGGGGCGGTAGAAAATGACTTTGTTACTATTGCTGGTGCTGTTTCTTTAGGTGGTGTTATAACTGCTGCTGTTCTAAATCAGGAATATCAAATTACAGCAGTACCTTCTACTAATACCTATACGTTTATAGCCAAAGATACTAGCGGAGATGCTGTAACTGCTAACGCAAGTGATTCAGGTAATGGCGGTTCAGGAGTTGATGGTGCTTATCAAATTAACGTAGGTTTAGATGTTTATGTTCAAGGTTCTGGTTGGGGAGCAGGCGCGTGGGGGGCTGGAACTTTTGGATCTGTCAGTGGTATTTCTGCTTCTAGTCAATTACGAAACTGGTCTCATGATAATTTTGGAGAAGACTTATTAATTAATCCCAGAGGAGGAGGAGTCTTTTATTGGGACGAAAGTTCGGGAACAACACAAAGAGCTGTTGCTTTAGGTGATTTGAGTGGAGCTAATCTTGCTCCAAATGTGGCATTACAAGTTTTAGTAAGCGACGTAGACAGACATGTTATTTGTTTTGGAGCAGATCCTTTAAACACGGATGGAACAGCTAGAACAGGTGCTTCTGATCCTTTATTTATAGCTTGGAGCGACCAAGAAAACGCAGCACAATGGGAACCTTTATCAAGTAATACAGCAGGCTCTTTTAGGTTGTCTGCGGGTTCTGCAATTATTGGGGCAGTACGAGCCCGACAAGAAACATTAATTTGGACCGATGTTTCTTTATATTCGATGAGTTTTATTGGTCAACCTTTTGTTTTTTCAATAAATTTAGTAAACGAAGGGGTTGGATTAATTTCACCAAACGCGATGATTAACACACCCAGAGGAGTGTTTTGGATGGATAAAAAAGGTTTCTATACATATAATGGAAATGTGTCAGATCTCCCATGTACTGTACAAGATTATGTTTTGAGTGATATTAACGAAGAGCAAGCTTTTCAAACATTTTCTTTTTTAAATAAAGAGTTTGACGAAGTAGGCTGGTTTTATTGTTCATCTAATTCTTCAGCTATCGATAGATATGTCGTCTATAACTATGAAGATAATGCATGGAGTATCGGAGAACTTAGTCGTTCGGCATGGCTTGATGAGGGTGTTTTTAATAACCCTGTAGCAACTTTAACTGATGCAGATTATGTAGGTTATTTATATGATCACGAAGTTGGTAATGATGATGACGGAACTCCTATGAACAACGTGTTTATAGAGTCTAGTGATTTTGATTTAGGAGAGGGTGAAGAGTTTCAATCTATCAGCAGAGTAATCCCTGATGTTAAATTTACAGGAAATGGAGGATCAGGTCAAACAATAAATGTAGTATTAAAACAAAGGAATTTTCCTGGAGAAAGTTTATCTACTAATGTGACCAGCACCTGCACAAGCACGACAACGAAAATAGACACTAGGCTTAGAGCAAGACAAGCAGCATTAAGAATTGAATCTGATGACGACAACACAGACGGAAATAGATTAGGTGTAGGCTTTAGAATCGGAGTCACTAGAATGAACGTACAAGCTAACGGAAGACGATAATGGCTAAAATACTTGAAACAAAATTACCGATAGCGATTGGAGAAATTTCTCCTGAAACATTTAACAGACTGGTCAGGGTGCTGGAATTAAGTTTAAATAAAGTTGATATAGATGGAACAAACACAGTAAACTTTAAAGAAAGAAATGAAAATTTATTTAATGATGGCGATATTATTTGGAATAAAGAAAGCGAACAATTACAGCTATGGGTTGGAAATAAATGGGTAAACATCTACACAGGAACCAAACAAGGAGTAGAAGGCGCTGCTTTTCTTGGAAAAATTACGGTTTCGACCAACGGAGCAACAACGATATCAATACTGTGAATAAAGATAAATTAATAGAAGAATTAATAAAAGACGAAGGATATAAATACGAAATATATTTAGACCACCTTGGCTACCCTACGTTCGGAGTAGGTCATCTAGTTTTAGAAAAAGATGAAGAATATGGAAAGCCTGTTGGTACTCCTGTTTCAGAAGAAAGAATTAAAGAATGCCTTAGTAATGATATTGAAATAGTCTGTAATGAATTAAATAGAAATATGGAATGGTGGCAGGATTTAAACGATACCAGACAACGTGTGTTGGCTAATATGGCATTTAATTTAGGATTACCTAGATTAAGTAAGTTTGTTAAATTCTTAAAAGCTGTTCAAGATTCAGATTGGGAAAAAGCTTCAGAAGAAATGATGGATTCTAAATGGGCGACTCAAGTAGGAGATAGAGCGAAAAGATTAAAAATAAAAATGTTAAAAGGAGTATAGATGAAAGGTGTAACACATTACAAAAGAGATGGGAGACCCCATAAAGGTGGTACTCATAAAATGCCTAACGGAACTTTACATTCAGGTAAATCTCACGGCAAAACAAGTGAAAGATTATTTCACTTCAAAGACCTAAGTGCAACAGCTAAGAAAAAAGCAAAAGGGAAAAAATAATGCCAAGTAAAAAAACACATAAAACTAAAGACGGTAGAACAGCTAAAAGAGGTCTTTATTACTATATTAATAAAAAGAAAGCAGAGGGCAGAAAACCGCGTAAAAAAGGAGCTAAAGGAGCGCCTACCGCCGCAGATTTTAAACGTTCTGCTAAAACAGCTAAAAAACCTAAAAAGAAATAATGGCTACTAAGCGTAAGGAAAAACCTATACGACGCACTACGAGCGGAAAAGGGGCTAACTATCGCAAGACTAAATCGGGCGCGGGAATGACGGCTGAGGGTGTAAAAGCCTATAGGAAGAAAAATCCTGGATCTAAACTTCAAACCGCTGTAACAGGAACAGTAAAAAAAGGCAGTAAAGCAGCAAAAAGAAGAAAATCTTATTGCGCAAGGTCAGCAGGACAAATGAAAAAGTTTCCTAAAGCCGCTAAAAATCCTAATTCTAGGTTGAGACAAGCAAGAAAGAGATGGAAATGTTAATATGTATGAATATAGTTGCACAGTTGAAAGAGTGGTTGATGGAGATACTATCGACGTTGTGTTGGATCTTGGGTTTGATATTTTGTATAAGTCTCGTGTTAGGCTATATGGTATTGATACTCCCGAGTCACGTACTCGTGACCTGGATGAGAAGGCTAGAGGAAAAATGGCTGGGGCTTTCTTAAAAAAAGCTATTGAAGAAGGTGCTAAAGTTGTTATTCAAACTGAAGTAAAAGATTCAAGAGGTAAGTATGGAAGAGTTTTAGGAAACGTTGTAGTTGACGGAGTTAATATAAATAAAAAAATGATAGAAAGTTACCTAGCTGTTGCTTATTTTGGACAATCTAAAAGCGACGTAGAAGAAGAACATTTAGTTAATAGAAATAAATTAATTGAGTTAGGTAAATTTAATCCTTAGGAGATGTTATGAAGATAGGTGGAATATTAAAAAGTGTGGTCGGAGCAGTAGCTCCTACCTTAGGCACTGCACTAGGTGGTCCAATGGGCGGTATGGCGGCTAAAATGATTTCAGAAGTATTAGGTGTTCCTAATACTCCCAAAGCGATTGATAAAGCGATACAAGAAGCTACTCCCGAACAACTTCTTGAACTTAAAAAAGCAGAACAAGCATTTGAAATTCAAATGAAAGAACTCAAGGTAGATGTTTTTAAATTAGAAACAGCAGATATACAAGACGCAAGAGGTAAGTTTTCTAAAGATTGGACAGCCAGAATCATGGGTATTGTTGTTGTAGGCGGTTTTATGGGTTACATATTTTTAGTCACCATCCAGCCTCCTGAGCAAAACTCAGAGGCATTGATAAACCTTGTTCTAGGCTACCTCGGTGGTTTAGCTTCTGCGATTATAAGTTTTTATTTTGGAGCGTCTCAGAAACAAGACTAATGGATCAAGCAGTAACATTTATAAACGAAGTTGGTTTTCCTATTGCAGCGGCATTGGGTTTAGGTTTCTTTATATGGAAACTTATCAATAGAATTATTGATGGCATGGAAACAAAGCTAGATGTCTTAGATGAAAAAGTTGCAGTACAAATAGCAGCAATGGAAGAAAGGCTAGGGGGCAAACTAGATTCACAACATGGTATTTTAGTAGCATTGATTGACAGAATACGTTCTCTAGATAATGAAATTATTAGGCAAGATACTATGATCAAAACAATCCTAGGAGTTCCTAATCTTATAGACATAGATAAAATCGCTAAAGCGGATAGAGACGACCAACGTAAAGATTGATGAACAAACATGATAATCTTTTTGCAATAATAGGTTTATCTATAGTATTACTTGTAGTAGTTCTACAACAAGTACAGGCTGATGAAATGGTGCATCAGTTTAAAAGTCCTTCTTTTAACGGAGAAGGAACTTCTAGTCATTATTTAACTATAGAAAACCAAGAAGCTAATCGCAAACAAGCTATAGAAGAAGAAATACAGGCTCTTAAAGACGAAATAGAAAGAGAAGAAAATAACACAGTGGAAGCTAGGTTTATGCGCAACCTTACTTCACGAATTTATGCAAACATTGCTAGGCAAGTAGAAGCTGCATTGTTTGGAGAAGATACAAACAAAAGTGGATCTATGGAACTTGATGGAAACACGATAGATTATGAGATTACGGAAGAGGAGGTTAGAGTTACAATCACTGATGAAGACGGCAATACAACAGAAGTTATCGTACCTATTGGTGGTTTTACTTTCTAGTTGTGCTTTGATGATTGATCCGCTAGAAAATAATTTACCACCGATCAAGCATATACAACCTGCTTCGATTGAGAAACTATACACTGCTTTAGCGGATGTCGAAGAGCCTTCTAGGAAACCAGTTATTTCCGTTTATGCTAATGATTTCAAAGATCAAACAGGGCAACGTAGATCGAACGCTAAATATGCAACTTTTGCTACAGCAATTACACAAGCACCACATGCATATCTTATACGAGCACTTAAACACTCAGGGTTTTTTGAAGTAGTCGAACGAGTCGCTCTTGAATCAGTTAGTAAAGAAAGACAACTAATTCGTTCAACTCGAGAAACGTTTGACGAAAAACAAAAACTCTTACCCCTCAAATTTGGCGATATGATTATGACAGGTGGAGTGTTATCGTATCAAGCAAATATAAGTTCTGGAGGAGCAGGGGCTAGAAATTTAGGAATAGGTTTTTCTAAACAATATAGAGAAGATATAATTACTATTAGTTTACGAACGGTCTCAGTAAGTACGGGCAGAGTCCTTACTGAAGTGTTGGTTACTAAAACTGTTTTATCAGCTTCTTTAGATAGTGATGTTTTTAGATTTATAAGTCAGGGAACAGAGCTTATAGAGATAGAAGGGGGAAATGTTAGGAACGAGCCGATGAGCGTAGCTTTACAAATAGCTATCGAAACAGCTGTGTTAGAAACAATTAAAGAGGGTTTAGATAAAAATTATTGGAGGTTAATACAATGAAAAAATATCTATTTATACTTATATTTTGTGCACCTATTTACGGAGCAGATAACGAAATATTTATTGATCAAAGTTCAGGAGCATCTAATTCTAATATAGATTTAGAACAATTAGGTTCTGGTAATATTATCGGAGGAGCCACTGCAGCAGCAGGTTCTATGACTGATTTAAATTTAGTAGGGACAGCGCTTACTTTAGACATAAACCAGATCGGAGATACAAACAAGTTTTTAGGTGATATTGTTTCAGACTCATATACAGGGCTTTTTGAATTTGACGGCAACAGTAATACTTTTAATATGAACACCGATAAGACAGCAACTTACGGAGCAGATTCATCAAATGTTAATGTGGACGTGACTGGAAATAGTAATACATTTACTTTAAACCAAGCTACTTCTGCTTTAGCCAGTACATTAGACCTAGATTGGATTATTAATGGTTCTAGTAATACAATTATATCTTCAATCAATGTAGATGCTGCTACAAACTATGTCAGCATAGACGGATCAGATAATGCTTTAACACACACAGCTACTGGTTATGCGGGTAATTACTTTTACCTAGACCACGACGGGGCTAATAGAACATTTAACATTACACAATCATCAACATTAGATAATGACTGGCTTAAAATACTTAGCTCTGGTACTAGCACTTCTACTGTCTGCGTCGTTCAAAACGACCAAGGCACAGGCACAAGCTGTTGATATAGGAAGTATCAGTGAGCTAAAAGGCAATGCTCAGGTTGTACGAGACAAGCCGTATGGCGCAGAACTATCGTTTCCTATCCAGCAAATGGATAATGTCAAAACAGAAACTGGTCGAGTCGCGATTACGTTTGCTGACGATACGATTGTTCGCGTTATGGATCATAGTAAGTTAGTTATAGATACATATATTTATGATCCTAATCCTAAAAAATCTGAAATGGCTCTTAGGTTTGCTAGTGGAACAGCAAGATTCGTAACAGGTAAATTTAATAATAAAAAGAATATAAAAATCAGTACTCCCAGTGCTGATGTGTTTGTTAGAGGCACAGATTTTACGATTACAACAACTCCAGAAACAGGTGCTTCTTTAGTTATTTTATTGCCCGACGAGTACGGGGAATCTAGTGGAGAGATAGTTGTAGCTACAGCTATGGGTCAAGTTGTGTTGAACCAACCGTATCAAGCCACGACAGCTATGACCTATAACCAAGTCCCTTCTAAACCCGTGACGTTAGACATAAGTTTAGAGTTTATCGACAACATGTTGATAGTAAACTCTCCTAATGAAAAAGATAATATAGAAGAAGAATCACAAACAGGCACTACAGCAGATTATTTAGATTTTAATGATTTAGATGTAGATTTTTTAGCAGAAGATTTTTTAGATAACGAAGCTGATTTAACATTTACAGAACTAGATATAAATTATCTTGACGTAAACTTTCTTGAAGACTTACTTAATATACTTGATGCTTTAGCCATAGGAGCTGAAGAAGATCAATTAAATCAAATTGCGACTGGAATAAAAATAACAGGTACACAAATAGGTCAGGACAAAGTAAGCCAAATAACAACAATTATTACAGGACAACTTATTAGTTTAAGAAGAAGTGTAGGAGAAACAGTACGAATAGACCTTGACGGATCAAGTTCTTATACCTTAGTCCTGTTACAAAATGGTGTAGAAAACATAATTAAAGTTAACGGTGGTTCTTCAAATACTATAAACATAAAACAAGGAAACTGATGAAGAAAATAGTTTTTACAATTTTATTTATAGTTTTACTTCTTCCGTTAGCGTTTCAAACAACTCCGTTAGAAGTATTAAAACTAAAAACATTTGATGCTTTTCTTCCTAAACAACAACCTTCTGGTTATTTTACAATTTTAAATATTACAGAAGAAGACATAACAAACGAGGGGGGATACCCGTTATCCAGACAGACTTTAGCACAGATACAAATTAACTTATTACGAAAAGGTGCGATAGGTGTCGGTTGGGTTGTTGCTTTTCCACAACCCGATAGATTCGGAGGGGATTTTGAATTTATGGAAGCACTAGGTTTTGCTCCTAGTGTGTTAGCTATGTATGAAAACGATACAGATAATTACCCACCGACCACAGGCACAGTAATTTTAGGAGAAAATATCGGGGGGATAGAGGCTCAAGGAGTAGTACAAAACATAGACATTTTAAAACAAAATGCTTCACAAGGAATTGCAGTAGCCAGACCTGAAGTTGATTCTTTAATTCGTAGATTACCTTTGTTATTAAGAACTCCTGATGGATTCGTGCCAGCTTTTGGAACAGAAGTTTTAAAAATATTAGCTGGAGCAGATACCTATGTTATTAAAACAAACGAAAATGGTTTAGAAGAAATAAGAGTAAAAGGTTTACCTTCTGTTCCTGTAGATTCTTACGGTAGAAAATGGGTAAGTTGGGTAGATACCCCACAGACTACGTTACGAGAGATGGACGTAGAAAATAAGTTTGTTTTTGTGGGGTTTACTGCTAAAGGAATTATGCCACAGTTAAGTACTCCAGTTGGCTATCTTGAGCCTCATAAAATACAAACCGCATTAGCTGAAAGTATTCTTATAGAAAATAGTCCATATGTACCTGATTATGCTTTAGCTGTAGAGCTTCTTATCTTTTCTGTGGTTATAAGCTTAATCTGGTTAGTTTTAAACGTATTCGGAATAACCTCTGGAATAGTATTAGCTACCCTTATTTCTTTCTTAACTGCGTTTTCTGGGCTTTATTTAATAAAAAACGGGTTATTAATAGACGTAACATGGACATTAATAACTGGAATCCTAACAGGAACAACAGCTTTTTATATAAACTATCGTACACAATTTAAATTACGTCAACAGATTAAAAAACAATTTGAACATTATTTAGATCCTCGCCAAGTAAAACAACTACAAAACAATCCTGAGTTATTAAAATTAGGAGGTGAAAAAAGGTACTGTACCTTTCTGTTCACGGATGTAAGGGGATTCACAGCTATGAGCGAAAGTATGCCTCCAGAAGAAGTTACTATAATTATGAACAAAGCACTGACTATTCAACAAAAAGTTGTACAAAAACATGGAGGAATGGTAGATAAGTATATAGGTGATGCAATGATGGCTATATTTAATGCACCGTTAGATTTAGAAAACCACGCACATAAGGCGGTTCTTGCGGCTATAGAGATACAACAACGTATAAAAGAAGAAAATATTGGGATAGAGATCGGAGTTGGATTAAATACAGGTGACGCTGTAATTGGCAACATGGGCAGTGATACGCGTTTCGATTACACCGCTATTGGAGACTCTGTAAACACTGCAGCTAGAATGGAGAGTAGTTGTAAGGAAGTCGGGGAAGATATAGTAATTACGGAAAATACAGCATCACAAACTCAAATAGAACTTAGACCATTAAAACCTATAAAAGTTAAGGGGAAAGAAAAACCAATAAATATATACACAGTCAATGATCTTGAAGTATAATCATTTTATCAGTTCTTTACTGCAGCCTTCGGGAACGGCTTTATCCGCTAATAAACCATACTGAAAAACATTATGCAGAAATTAAAATGGCAATAGAACTACTCGCAGCTTTAAAAACCATAGGGACAACAATAGCCTCGGCTGGTGGTAAAATAGCAGCAGGAGCAAAAGCGGCAGCCCCATTCGCAAAAGACGCAGCGACGATAGCCACTAGTGCTAAAGGTATCTATGACGCAGTACAGGGGTCACAAACAGGCGGAGGCAGTGGTGGGGGAACTCCTGCAGCACCTCAAGGCGGTACTGGTTTTAAATTTCAAGAAGTTTCTGGTTCTGAAATCCCAGCTTCTGTTTTTTATGAAAGGTTAGCAGCAGAATTAGGTGAAGATCCTGAAGCTATAAAAAAATTATTAAGAGAAGGGGTAGGTCAAAAAATGAATGGAGGTCCTTTATATGCAAATTCTGGAACCTATGTCGGAGGACAAAACAATCCGTTAGGGGGAATTGTTTCTTTAATTGAGCCTTTACAAAATTTAATAAACTCTTCAGCAGAAACAAAAACAGCAGAAGCTAATCTAGCTATGCAAACAGAATATGATGTATACGTTGACTCAATGAGAGAAAACCCAATTCTTGATGATGAATTTTTCGAAAGTGAAGGTGGTTCAGATCAAACCATGACCTATGAAGAATATGCTTCTTCAGGACAAGGAGAAGCTAAACCTTACGAAATGAATTTTTTCGAAAAATTAGCTGGAAATTATGATAATTCAGACTTTAGAGATACATTAGCTATGTTAGGAAAAATGAATATTCCTAATACAAAATCTAGTGGTAGACTAGGTGGATTAATGAGTATACCCACTGGGGGAGCTTTTCAGGGTTTTAAACAAGTAGGTTTTGCTGCAGAAGGTAAAGCAATGGTTCCTTCTGAATCAACTTTTATGAAAAACTATATGCCTAATGGTGGGGACATAAAGGGTCCAGGTGGTCCAAAAGAGGATCTTATACCAGTAATGGCAAGTAACGGGGAATATATGCTTTCTAAAGCTTCAGTAGATCAAGCAGGTGGAGGCAATCACCGTAGAGGGATAGCTAGGTTAGAAGAATTCAATAGACGAGGTAATGCACGTTATGGTTGACAGAACAGGACGAGAATTTGGGACATCGGCTCCCGCAGGATATGTAGGTGATTATTTAAGAAACACTATATTTCCCGCAATCGGAGGAAATTTAAATAGATATTATCAAAATATGGGTAAAGCGGATTCTACTCCGTTTACTTATTCAGGTGAAAGAATTGCAGGATTTGATCCAAGAGAAACTTATGGGATGCAACTTTCGGATGAAGCTATTGGTAATTATAGAAATTTTATAGATGCTTCTACAAGAGGATTAGGAGAAGCAAATAGAACAGCAGGTGCTGCCTCAGGTGTGGGTAGTCAATATTTGTCCGATTCAGCACGAGAAGGTGCTGGGTACATGCGAGAAGGAACTGATGCAGGCAGAGCATTAACAGATGAAGCGTCTAATATGTATAGAGGACTTGGAGCTAGTTTTGATCCTAATAGTTATTCCGCGTACATGAACCCTTACACCGACGAAGTAATTAACAGAACTTTAGGTGATATCAGAGATCAAACAAACATTTCACGAGATGCTTCAAGAGCCCAAGCTGTCACGGGAGGTGCTTTCGGAGGAAGTCGAGGAAGAATTACAGAAGCGGATATAGAAAGAGGTGGGCTACGTTCTATGGGGGATACTGCAGGTTCTCTACGTGCACAGGGTTATAGTAATGCTATGGATAGGGCTTATCAAGAATTCGGTAGAGGTCAAGACGAAAAAACACAAATAGCAGGTGCTTTAGGTGGTCTAGGACAACAAACATATGGAATGGGGTTAGGCGCAGGACAAGGACTCTTCAATCTTGGCTCAGGCGCAGGACAAGGTATCGCAGGTATAGGACAAAATTTAGCAGGAACATATGGTGCTTCAGCAAGCGCAATGAGTGGATTAGGTACTCAGTTTGCTAATTTAAGTTCTGCAGATATAGATAGAATTATGAACATGGGTAGTATGGGTAGAGCAAGAAATCAAGCAGGTTTAGATTTAGATTACTCTAACTTCGTAGGTGAATATAATATGCCAAACACAGTATTAGGTAACACAATAAGTGCGGTAGGTGCTGCAGGTCCGATGGCAGGTGGTTTTTCTTACGCAGGAGCTAATCCAACAGCAGATTTAGCAAGTGGTTTTGGAAGTAACTTTTTCCCAAGTACTGCAGGAATCGGCTCTTATGGAACAACAGGCACGGGCACGGGCACCTTAGGGGGATATACGGGCGGTGTTTATAATAATACGTACGGCAGTAATATGCCTGTTTAGGATAAAAAATGGCAAACGGTAAACAAGGAATAGGCGGGTTTGGATTCCCAAATTTTCAGACAGGGGGAGTAGAACAATTAAAACTACAACCTCGACAAATGCAATTCCCACGAGTAAGTGGTGGAGGCGGAAGTTCTAAAAGTTCTATTAATCCTGGTGTAGCTTTTCTTCCAGGGATCATAGGAGCGTTGGGTGATAAATTTTTACCACAGCAAGAAACACTGCCAGCCAGAACTTCTTCAGACCCTGCAGTCCAAGATATTTACACAGCTGCTGATGCAATTTACGGACCCGATAAAGCAGCTCCTTCTTTTTTACAAGAAATTTTACCTGCAGGAATAGACCTCGCTGTCTCTGCTGGACTAGGCGCGGATCGAGGTGGCTTAGAATATGCTAGACAAAGGATCGCTAAAAGAACTTCAGATAAAGAATACCAAAGAAATATTGCATTAGAAAAAAGAAAATTTATAAACGATAAAACAAAGTTTGATGTCCCTAAAGAACAAACTTTTGTAAACCTTTCTCAATATAAAAAAGACGGCACCATGAATTTTAGAGAAGGTTATTTTACAAGTAGAGCAGGTTCTGGTCGAGGTGATTATTTTTTACAAAACGATGCAAAAGACGGATATCAAAATTTATTAGAGTTTCCAGATAATTACGTTACATTAGATTCTTTTGAAGAACTTAGTAGCATTAATAAAGATCCAAAAACTAAAAATGATATTAGAGCTTGGTCAACTGCACACGCACTACAGGAGCAAGCAGCTCTTGCTGTTGCAGAATACGGAGCTAGTTCCTTAGAAATAATTAATAAACAAGAATTAGGAGAGGGGGCTGGTGCAACAACAACCGCTCAATTTGCTTCTTTTACTAATGGTGTGTTTGCTGAATTTGATGTTTTTAAAAATAGTTTTGAGAAAAGTTTAGGTACTTCGTTTTTTAGCCAAAATAAAAATGGGGGAGGTCGTTCTTCTGGAAATACAGGAAGCGGTAAACAAGCGGAAGCTTTATATAATAATCTTGCGACTTTAGATTTAGAAACACTTGTTAATGATCCTGCGGCGGCTGATCAGTTTTTATTACAGGTTAATGATTTTACAGATGGTGTAGGGGATCCTGCCCTCCGTAGATTATTAAGTGAAGTAGCGGGAGATAATGCAATACTAACTGCCAGATTATTACAACTGGCATATTCTGCAGCAGCAACTTCGGGACAAACAGGTCGTACTTTATCGGATAAAGATTTAGCTTTTTTCTTAAAAATAGTTGGTCAAGGTCAAGTTGGATTATCAGATCCTTCCGCTCAAAAAAGAAATTTGGCTAATTATATAACACAAGTTTTTAGACAAATAGACGAACCTGTGAGAGCTAAGATAGGGGGTAGAAGATTAGCTTCAGAGGTAGACCAAGAAGAATATACAGATGTTTTAGGTGTTTATTATAACTTTGATAGAAAAGCACCCGTGAATAAAAGAGAGTATGAATTTGTTCCTTTCGTAAAAAGACATAGCCCTGATCCAAACAGTCCCTCCTATAGCCCAGCTATGGAAAGATTCCAAAAAGCATTACAAGGCGGTAAAATGGGCACATTAGAAGAAGAAGTAGAAAAAGCTAAACAGTTCGGCGATCCAGATAGTTTGCAATTTCAAAAAATGATGGAAGACAGTTTAAAAAATATCACTACATGAACATAGAAAAAACATTCGAATATTCACAACAAGTCGCTCAACAGCCTCTTGTGAATCAATCAGATAGAACTTACGGTGATATTTTAAATCAAGACCAATTAAACGTTTGGGGTCAATATATGTTTGATCCAGAGGGTGCTGATGCTTATTATAAAAGTATAGGACAAGAACAAAGTTATAAAAATGCATTAAAAGTTATTAAAAATGACATACAGTTCTATGATAGAGAGCCTGTAGGTAGGGAAAAAACCTTAACAAGGTTTGAACAATTTATTGGTAAAGATTTAGGATTCGGTGCTCTAGCTACAGCTGATAAAATTTATGGAGGTTATCCAGGAAACGTTGCTCGTGAACCGTATGAAAGACCAGGAGTGGAAGTAGAAAACAGATTAAAAAGAAAAGGTTTTCAACCGTATAACGAATACGCTTATGAAAACAAACTTAATCCTCTTGAAGATATAGGTTTTTTAAGAGCTTTTGGACCTATGAAAGATACTCCCAGAAGTGTTAAACAATATTTTAATGCAGTTGGAATAGAAACAACACCTAAATGGACAGACCGTAGAGCCCCAGAAGAGGGGGTACAAGTTAACCCTACAGGCGGACAATCTCCAGAAGATTATGTGTTTTTTGATTCACCTGTTACAACAGCAAAAGATTTTATTGAAGCGGGTTCTATTTACGGACCAGCACTAGCAGGCGAAATTATTTTAGGCAATAAAGGATTGAAACAATTTGAAAGTCGGTTTGTAGGTAATATTCCTTCTGCTGTAGGAAAAGTAGGACAGGTTGCTGCTCTTTCAGCCTCCAGTGGTTTTGGAGCCGCGGGGGGAGAAGCTGCTCGATTAACGGTAGGTTCTTTTATAGGGGCAAATGATTTAACTCTTTCTGAAATAGCTGTGGAAAGCGGTATAACAGGTGCATGGGCTACAGGAGGAACATTCGTAGTGGATGTTGGATTAAGGTTTTTAAAAACATTATATAAAACCATGTCTGGAGGTGAAATACCTGCAGGAGCTTTAAAAGATCTAGAAGATTTAGCAAATCAATATAGAGATTCAGCAACAGGTGTTTCTAAACAAAAGGATTTTATTATTGGAGAAGAAATAACAACTAAAGACATACAAGATGCAGTATCAGAATTAATGCCTGACGTAAATTATGCAATAGGTAAAAACGCTACTTTAGGAACAACAACTTTAGACGAGTTGGCTTTTGATTTAGAACTAACTTTTTTAAAAAACTCAGATAACCCTGCATTAAGAAAATTATTTTTACAAATACAACAGGGTGAAAAAGATTTAATGAACAGGTTTATAACTGAATTAAACCTACAAGTAGGTAATCAAGTTGATGATTCAGTATCTGCTACTTTTTTACAAAAAGAAATAGAAGGTATCGGGGGAGATAGAAAAAATATCTTCGAAGCTGCTTCTAACAAAGCTATAAATAAAATAGAAGATATTTTATCTGGAAGAAATATATCAGAAGGTGGTACAGTATTACAAAAAGAAGTTGTAGCTGAAGATTTAGGCTCTGAAACATTTGAAAAAACTAGGTCAAGGATACAAGAAATAACTCAACAATTTGTCAAACCATTTGACGAAGCTTTTAAAGAAGTTTTAGCGTCTCCACGTTACGCAGATTTAACAACAGGAGCGGGTCAAATACAACCAAGTATGGTTGCTTGGAAAAATTTAGGAGCAAAAAGTGACGAGCTTTTTAATGAATTTGGTTCACAAGAAGCCCGAGAACAACTTTATGAATTACTAGGACCACAGGGTAAAGAAACATTAATAAGATTACAAGGCAGAGAAAAAGTTCCAAAAACTGTTCTAAATAAAAAGACAGGACAACCTCAAGAGATAATCGTTTCAGGTAAATTTAAAAAACCTAATTTTACTTTACAAGAATTAAATAATGCGAGAGTAAGTTTAAATAATTTTGCAAGCAATACAGGTAATCCAACAGCCGCTGCATCTGCACGAAATTTAGAAAGAGGTATAGAAAAACAAATTGATAGATTATTTTTAGAAGGAGCTTCCAGAGAGTCTGGCATCCCAATAACTTCTGTTAAAAAAGTTAAAAGTTGGATGGCAGATAATAATTATGGAACAGATTTAAAAATTGCTTATATGGATAGAACGCAAGCTTTAAAAGAAGCTAAATATAATGCTATAAAACAAATAAATAAAACTAACCCAGAGAACGTCGTTGAGTATTTATTTAATACAAACGTTAAAAACGCTAATAAAAACACTGAAGTAGAAAATCTTGTAAATATTTTAAAACAAACAGAAGCACCTGAGCTTTTGACATTACAACAAGCAGCTGCAACCCGAATATATAATCAGTCATTGACTCAAGGAACTCCCGTAGAAAGAGCTAGAAATTTTAATAAATTTTTAAAAGAAAATGAAGGCACAATAAACGCTTTATTTCCTGAAGGTCAGTACGGAAACATAGTTAGTTTAAAAGGTTTTGAAACAAATGTCCTAAAACCAATAGAAGAAGCTACAGAACAAATAGCAGAACTTGAAGCTAGGTTTGGTAATGAAAATTTTACTAATATAATACGTGGTTATCTTAATGCAGGAAAAAGTTTTAAAGAAAGTGCTGCAGGAGTAGATAATATTAAATTTTTACAAGAACTAATAGAAACGAATCCAATCATACAAGATCAAACTGCAAGTGTGTCTAAATCGTGGTTAATAACTAATATTATGAAACGACAGCCTGATGGCACATATGCAATAGACCCAGACACATTAAATAAAATAATGACTGATGGTTTCGGACCTCCAGGTTCTCCAAACACTTTTAAAGATTTTTTTGCACCTCTTATAGGAAAAGAAGGTAATAAATATGTTAAAAATTTAGAAACATTAAACACTATCGCACAAAGAGTTGCAGCTAGAGCACCCGCACAAGAAGGTTTAGATAAAGTAAACTTAGCTCCGCAAACACAGTGGCTTGAAAGAGCTTTTATTGCTCCTTTAACAAAAACAGGAAGAAGAATAACTGGTTTAAGAAACTTGATAGGTGCAAAAGCAGGACAAGTTTTAGGAGAAGCTCTCGCAGATCCTGCATTACTAAATAGGTTGATAGGCAGGGCTGATACGTATGTAAATGCATTACAATTTATTCGAACTTTAAACTCTATGAACACAGTAGCCTCACGAGATTTAGCAAGTGAATATTCTTTTTACTCTCCAGTAACTTTAACATATACACAACCTGATAAAGAGGCTGTAGACTATGGTTCAATAAATGCGTATATTCAAGAAATTCAATCAAAATATGGTATGCCGAGTTACTTCGGATACAGTAAGGGGATGAACTAATGTCATACAATCCAGGAAATTTTGGAGGCGGTTCTAACTTAGGAATTGATCTAAGTAATTTACCTACTTTCGATGATATAGTAATAGATATTAGTCCAGAACAAATAGAAGCAGCACTAGCTCGGTATAACGCAAACGCGGCTAAACTAAATGTAAACACTACATATGACCAAGATGTAGCAGATACTGCTGAGTCTGAAGCAGCAGCAGCAGAAGAAACTGCAGGTGTTGCAACTGGAGCGGGTATTGCTAGTTTACCCGCAGGACAAGAAGTAGAACAAGAATTAAACTACAATCCTGCAGGATATGGTTATGAAGATTATGTAGAATATGCTTATGATGATGGTCCTGGTGAGGATCTTTATGATTATACATATGATGAAATAGATCAAAGCGCGGAAACAGGTACGACAGCAGGTACGACAGCAGGTACGACAGCAGGTACGACAGCAGGTACGACAGCAGGTACGACAGCAGAAGAAGAAAGAGTACAAAAAAGACTTGCAGAAGAAAAAGCTGCAGCAGAAGCTCAAACAGGTACAACAACAGCAGGTTCAGAAGGTCAGACAACAACAGAAACAAAAGCATATAGCCCTTATGATTTTAGTGATATAGGTTCTAGGGGTTTAGGTGGTGAGTATCTTGATTCTATGACTTTTTATTGGTACGATCCTGCAACCGACACAACAGGAAGTACTAATGACGGATGGAGTAGAGTTCCTGATGCGGTTAAAGGTTATACTTATTTAAACCCAGATAACAGAGACAACGCTGCCGCAACAGCTAGGGATTATTTTGGAACGACAAGTACAGAAACAGATGCAGGAGCAGGATCAGGAGCAGGAGCAGGATCAGGAGCAGGATCAGGAGCAGGAGCAGGATCAGGAGC
>Ga0207890_1000147_pt1 | contig 27046 bp, 20 predicted proteins | sample LinPmetageLP48_FD_184059 | JGI IMG/M metagenome (GOLD analysis project Ga0207890, IMG submission 184059) | Marine viral communities from the Pacific Ocean - LP-48 (SPAdes) | ecosystem: Environmental > Aquatic > Marine > Oceanic | place: Pacific Ocean | collected 2011-06-13 | reverse complement strand
GCCCGCCGCGACCCCGCTCGCCCAGGCCCACTGGAAATTGTAGCCGCCCAGCCAACCGGTCACATCGACCGCCTCGCCAATGGCATAGAGGCCGGGGATACGCTTGGCGGCCATCGTCTTCGATGACAGTTCGGCGGTCGAGATGCCGCCGACGGTAACCTCGGCCTTGGCAAAGCCCTCGGTGCCATTGGGGCGGAATTCCCACCGCTTGAGCCGTTCGCCCGCGGCGCGCAGCGCCTTGTCGGGCAGATTGCCCAGCTCGCCTTCGAGCGCGAGCTTGTCGGTCAGAATATCCGCCAGCCGAGCGGGGAAGGCGTCGCGCAATTGCGCACGCAGGCCCGCGCGCGGGTTGGCGCGCTTGGCGTCGAGCAGCCAGGCCGCGTCGCGCTGCGGCAGGAAGTCCACGAACAGGGGTTCGCCCGGCCGCCAGTAGGAACTGGCCTGCAGGATCGCCGGGCCGGATAGCCCGCGATGCGTGAACAGCGCGGCTTCGGCAAAGCTGGCCTTATCGGCCGATACGACGACCGGTGCAGACACGCCCGAAATATCGCGGAACAGCACTTCCTCGCCGCCCAGCGTCAGCGGGACCAGCGCGGGGCGCGGCTCGACCAGCTTGAGGCCGAACTGCCGCGCAAGATCATAAGCGAAGCCGGTCGCGCCCATCTTGGGGATCGACGGCCCGCCGGTGGCGATCACCAACGAAGGAGCGGAAAAGGTGCCCGATTGCGTGGTGACGGTGAACCCGTCGCCCTGTTCGACCTGCGTGACCTCCTCGTCGCAGCGGATCTCGACACCGCCCTTGGCGCATTCTTCGAGCAGCATGGCAACGATCTGTTTGGCCGAGCCATCGCAGAACAATTGGCCGAGCGTCTTTTCATGCCAGGCAATGCCGTAGCTTTTGACCAGTTCGAGGAAGTCCTGCGCGGTGTAGCGTGCGAGTGCCGATTTGGCGAAATGCGGGTTGGCGGACAGGTAATTGGCCGGACCCGCGCCGATGTTGGCAAAATTGCAGCGCCCGCCGCCCGAGATGAGGATCTTCTTCCCCGGCGCGCTCGCGCGTTCGAGCACCAGCACGCGGCGCCCGCGCTGCCCCGCACGCGCCGCGCACATCAGGCCCGCAGCCCCGGCGCCCAGGACGATCGCATCGAAGCCATGTTCCATGCGAAGCGCCCTAGCCGCGCGGGGGCGGTGTGCAAGCCTTTAGGGCTGTGCGACGGTCACCAGCTTGCCCAGCGTGTCCCACTCAGGCCGCGGCGACCAGTTGCGGTTGCTGCCGAGATAGGAGTGGTCGTCATTTTCGAGCAGGCCGATGATCGTCTCGGCGACGATGGTTGCGCCAACCGGGCCGAGCGCTTCGCCTTCCTTGGTGCTGCCGTCGCTTTCCGCGCGTCCGATCACCTCGGCTTCGGCAAGGATCCACAGCCACAGCGGGACGCCGTGTTCGGATAGCGCGCCATCGACCGCGTCGGACAGCTTGGCGATCCGTTTCTTCACCTTGGCGGTCCATTTCGGATCGCAGCCGATCGCTTCGGCCACCTTCTCGCCGCCGGGCAGCAGGAAGGCATTGCCGCGCAGCAGGTTGCGCGTCGCGAGCGAGTTTTCGGCATTGGTGATGAACGGCAATTGCAGCAGGTCCCCCGCCAACAGCAGGTCGAGCTTTTGCGCGCGTTCGACCTGGCGGTTGGCCGGGGTGAACAGCAATTCGTGCCAGTCGACCACGCCATCGGGCGTACCCAGCGCATCGAAACCGCCTCCCAGGATCGCGCCGAACAGTTCGAGCGGCGACTTGCCCTTCTGCACCTGGATTTTCATCGGGATCATCGAATGGCCGAAGCGATAGGCAGCCACTGAAAATTCGATCGGGATGAAAGGTGTGTCGCCGCAATAATGCGCGCGGCCGCAGCCGAGGATACGCTCGACGACCGGGCGGCCGCACATGGCGGCGAGGAAATCGTTCACCACCGCCCACTGGTAATGCCAGGTGGTTTCCTCGCGGGCGTGTTCGTACAGTTCCTCGCCCTCGAAGCCGTCTTCCGCATGCAGCGTGTCGCAAACGTGGTTGTGGAAGCGGATGATCGCCAGTTGCAGCTGGCTGATGATGCGGTTCTCGTCATTGCGCGGATCGCCGATCATCGCGCGGCCGTTGGGGCTACGCAGCAGATCGTGGTCGCGCTCGCCCGCCTGGCCGGGATTGTCGCTCCCGGTCAGCAGCTTGGCGCCCGCGAACGCGCCCGCCTGTTCGTAGAGATAGGGCTGCGCTTCGGGCCCGACGCCATAGACGCAGTCGAGGTCGAGCGTGGGCGTGCGGACATTGGCGATCTCGCCCGGATCGTCGACCACGCTGTCGAAGGTGGTGCTCGCGTCGAGCGTGATGTCGTGATCGACGAACTGGCCGAAGAAAACCATGCCGACGGGGACGGTATCGGTCCGGTCGTTCTTGGATTTTCCATCCATCGGCCCGCCCTTGCGGCCGATCGCCTCGAGCGTGTGGATGGGGATGTAGGCGGGGCTGAGCTTGGGGAACAACCGTCCGAAGCGATCGTCGCGCTGGTGGCCGGGCTGGTGCCCGCGCCGGCAATAGGCGCTCATTCCTTCGAGGGGCTTCATTCCGTGATGTTCATGGCCGGACATTGGCGGTCTCCTGTTTGCTATGTTTTGCAGACGCGACCGTACGCCGCCATAATCGACGGTTCTCATTGACTCATTCCGACTCGAGTGAGCGGACAATGTCTTTGAAAAGATCGGAAGAATTGTAGAATTGCGCCGCCCACTACAGGGCGGTAGCGGCGCGTTTATCGCCAAGTATATCTAATCAACGCATTTTTCGTCTTTTAGAAGCGATCAGGCGATCACTGTAATAGATGTATTGTATTATAGGGGCGCCCGGCGTGTCGCCGCCAGCCGCGCTAAGCCTCGTCGATCGGGTACTCGGGCTTTTGCCGCGCCGCGATGACATACAGCAGCGTGCCTGCGACGATAAACCCGCCGAGCACCAGCCACGCCTGCGCCTGCGCCTGGGCGGCGATAAACAGCGAGCTGCCCACCGCGAAGATCACGCAGAACAGATGGAACGGGACGATCCGCCCCTCGCGGTGTTCGAGCACGGGCAGCGCGCAGCTGGTCACGATATAGGTCACCAGCCGCACCAGCGTCCCCGCGATCGCCAGTACTTCGAAGCCTTCCCACAGGCCGAACAGCATCGCCACCACGCCGTAGAACAGGATCGCGTTGAACGGGGTGAGGAAGCGCGGGTGGACATATTCGAACCACCGCGGGAGCATGCCGCGCTCGGCCATGCCGTACATCAGCCGCGGCTGCGCCACGCCGCTGGCGAAATTGTTCGCCCCGATGCTGAAGCTGGCCGCGACGACGATCGCGAGTGACCCGATCTGCCCCATCGAGGCACCCGCGACGCCCGCCAGCGCATTGTCCTCGCCCGCGAACTCGGGGCCGATCGCGATGAAGGCCCAGATGATCGCCATGTAGAGCAGCGTCACCCCGCTCACCATGGTCACGATCGACAGCGGTACGTCGCGCTTGGGATGCTTGAACTCGCCCGCCGCCTCGACCACGCCCTCGAAGCCGATGAAGGCATAGAAGGTCAGCAGGATGACCGTTTCGACCTGGCTGAACTGCGGCAGCGTCACTGCCCCCATCTCGCCGCCCGCGAAGAATGCCGAGAGGATCAGCGCGCCCAGCGGCAGCAGCTTGATCGCGGTCATCACGCCCAACGCGCCGACCGAGGCGCGCATCCCGTAGAGATTGATCGCGGTGATCAGCGCCAGCCCCACCGCCACCGCGACGGGCGAAGCGACCGGCCCCGCCAGTTCGGGGAACAGCGCGGCGAGATAGGCGACCATCACATGCATGTTGGCTGCCGCGGTCACGATCGCGCTGGCATAGCGCGCCCAGCCGGCCTGGAAGCCGACGAAGCGTCCGAAGGCGGCCTCGCCATAAAGCACCGATCCGCCGCTATGCTCGAACCGCGTGGCCATCCAGGCGTAGCACAGCGCCAGCGGCAGGAAGAGGATCCCGCCGACCAGCATCATCCACGGGGCGAAGTTGCCCACTGCCGCCACCAGCACTGCGGGTAGCGCGAAAATCCCCGCGCCGATCATCCCGTTGAGCGGGAACAGCGAGGTGCCCCAGAAGCCGACCGTGCGCGGCGGTGCAATTTTGGTTGGGTCCATCGCCCGGGGGATGGCGGCAAAACCGGCTTTGCACAAGCCGATGCGGCGCACTATCTCCCTTTGCATGTCGCGCACGAAAGCCGGTTCCCCGCATGATCCGAGAGGCAAGGAGCGGTTCCACGAGGACCGCGCCACCAAGACCGTGGCCGGTGCGCAGCCCGATCTGGAAGCCGGCATTGCCGCGATCCGCGAAACGGTGAAGACGCTCAAGCCGCGCCCGGGCGTCTACCGGATGCTCGATGCGCGCGGCGATGTGCTCTATGTCGGCAAGGCGCGCAGCCTCAAGGCGCGGGTCGCCAATTACACGCAGATCAAGGGCCTCACCAACCGCATCCAGCGGATGATCAGCCAATGCCGCGCGATGGAAATCGTGGTCACCAATTCGGAGGCCGAAGCGCTCCTGCTCGAAGCGCAGCTGATCAAGCGCTACCGCCCGCCGTTCAACGTGCTGTTGCGCGACGACAAGAGCTTCCCCTTCATCCTGCTGCGCGCCGACCACGCCTTCCCGCGGATCACCAAGCATCGCGGCGCGCGCAAGGCCAAGGGCAATTACTACGGCCCCTTCGCCAGCGCAGGCAGCGTCAACAAGACGCTCAACGCGCTGCAGAAACTGTTCCTGCTGCGCAGCTGCACCGACAGCTTCTTCAACAATCGCGACCGGCCCTGCCTGCTCTACCAGATCAAGCGCTGCAGCGCGCCCTGCGTCGGCCGTATCGACGAGCCGGGGTATGAGAAACTGGTGCGCGAGGCGAAGGACTTCCTCGGCGGCAAGTCGAGCGCGGTGCAGCAGGATCTGGAAAAACAGATGGCGAAGGCGGCTGAGGAGCTCGATTTCGAGACCGCCGCGATCCTGCGCGACCGGCTGCGCGCGGCGACCTTCATCCAGGGCAGCCAGGCGATCAATGCGCAGGGCGTGGGCGATGCCGATGTCTTCGCGCTGGCCGCCAAGGGCGGGCAGGTCGGGGTGCAGGCCTTCTTCATCCGCGGCGGGCAGAACTGGGGCCACCGCACCTTCTATCCGCGCAATACGGGCGAGCTCGAGAAGGAAGAGGTGCTGTCCGACGTATTGCTGCAATTCTACGAGGAAGTGCCGCCGCCGCGCACCATCCTCGTCGACCGCGCCTTGCCCGAACAGGACCTCGTTGCCGAGGCGCTGGCGGAAAAGGCGGGGCACGGCGTGGCGATCTCGATTCCGCAACGCGGCACGCGGCGCAAGCTGATGCAGCAGGCCAGCCGCAACGCGGTCGAGGCGCTCGAGCGGCGGCTGGCCGAGACCGGGACCAAGGCGAAGGTGCTGCGCGAGCTCACCGAATTCCTCGAACTGGAAGAGGTCCCGCAGCGGATCGAGGTCTACGACAACAGCCATATCCAGGGCGACAAGGCGCTGGGCGCAATGGTCGTCGCCAGCCCCGAGGGCTTCGAGAAGGGCCAGTACCGCAAGTTCAACATCAAGACCGCGCAGACCAATGACGATTTCGCCATGATGCGCGAGGTGATGGAACGCCGCTTCCGCAAGCTGGCCGAGAGCGGGCGCGATCTCGACGCGCGCACCGAGGGCAAGGGGCACGAGGCGATCTGGCCCGATCTGGTGCTGATCGATGGCGGCAAGGGGCAGATGTCGAGCGTTCGCGACACGCTGGAGGAAATGGGGATCGAGGACGTCCCGCTGATCGCCATCGCCAAGGGCCCGCATCACGGGCGCGAGGGGCGCGAGGTGTTCCATTTCCCCGACGGGCGCGAAAAGACGCTGCCGGTCAATTCGCCGCTGCTGTTCTATCTCCAGACGCTGCGCGACGAAGTCCACCGCTACGCCATCGGCGCCCACCGCGCCAAACGCAGCCGCGCGATCACCGCCTCACCGCTCGACGAAATCCCGGGTATCGGCCCCTCGCGCAAACGCGCGCTGCTGCTGCATTTCGGCACCGCGGGGAAGGTAAGGGCCGCGGCGCTGGACGACCTGAAACGCGCGCCGGGCATCAGCGCGGGCGTGGCGCAGCAGGTGTATGATTTCTACCACGCGGGCGGGTGAGGGCTGGCTGGCCGCAAGCGACCCCATTTCAGTCATCAACGTACCGAGATGAAGCTCACGTTATGTTTGGGAAGTCTATTTCGACATTCGCGAATGAATGCGAGAGATTAAGCAGGATTTAGTATCTATGCGTTAAAAGTAACCGTCGAATTTCAGGCATCAATGCGACGTTGCATCGATGAGGATATCACAAATGCGAATTCTCTCGAGAGTGCCGGTTTCAGTGCTCGCTTTTCCCATTGTCGCGATACTCTATGGCTTGCAAATGATACCGCTTATCGGTGTGGTTTTGATGGTGTTAGGCGCCCCGCTTTGGACGGGCGCGCTACTCAATCTAGGTATGCTCGGATTGGCACTTGAAACTCCTGTTCGCCGCTTTGGGGTGCCGGTAGCTCGAACTTCTCTCATGTGGCTCTTAATACCCTTCGCATATTTTGGTTGGTATTTTTCAATTGCGTATAGCGACCACAGAGCCCTGCAAAATTTACGTTCCCAATTCGATGTCACGAATGCCTCTGTCTCGATCCCTTTTGATCAGGACCGGCATGCATTAGTCTTTAAGGGCGGTGCAAATTCCTACAATGGAACTCTCACACAGGATTTTGGCCTTCATGTAGCTTATGCCGAAAAGGAAAATATAACCCAAGGGTATCTCTCAACGCGCCTCCTCGAAAGGGAGATGTGTGACGAAATTCGTGGAGACCCTGTGATGCGCTCTGCCTTTATTCATGTCTACGGTTTTCACGATGGCGAACCACTAGGTCGGAGACGACTAGCATCTCGTCATTGTTCTTTGACAATGCCGGACAAACCATCAAAGCCGATTGTTGAGATAAACTCAATACTAGCAGAAACTTCAGTTGAAGGCCTTCCTGTCAAACTAGTCGAAAATCGGGTCCTAATGCCTGACGGGAACGAATTTGTTCTGAAAGGCGGTACAGCTGCGCCATTCCCATGGTTCCCAAGGCCCATTTTAGGTTGCGTACTCAATTCAGGTGCCCCCAGTTGGGACTGCTTTAAAGGTTTTTCTCGCGATAGCTTCACCCCGATAGTATCTACCCAGGCACGTTATGGCGCCGATGTGCGAGTTCTGGCCATTGCGCTCGGTCTTGCACACACAGCTCCAGATGAGCGTAGGGCAACGGGTTCTGAGGAAGTTCAAAATAGGATGCAGCAGGCGATCAAATTGCAGCTGGAGCGCGACATTGTGGATGTGCGAGAAGCGATAGCTGATCCCACATTGCAATTGACAGTCCATTCAATAAAGGTCCTTCAGCTGAGCCCCGATGAACTACTATCCTTGGCTCCAAGTATTGTAGAAGGAATAAAGCGGGCAGGACAAGTATTGGAAAATCCCTATCGCAACCGAGAAACTGGAAAGACTTTAGCAGTGCTATTTGGCAAACTACCTATCGAAGTTCAGGAAACGTACTCAGATGATATAGAATCGCTATATAGAAAAGTTGATGAAGCAAACGATGGGCGTCACTGGCTCTATCAAGCGGGCGCACTCCTGAGATTTCGCGAATCTGCATGAAAGCTCGGCCGAGAGGCCAAATAGTTCGGCGAAATTCGGGTCGATAACCCATCGGTTCAAAAGACCGCTTCCCATCCCAACTCAGTCATCCCAGCGAAAGCTGGGATCGCTCGCCACACGCTGTTAGCTTTCGGGGTGCATGAGTGGATGGGTCTACATCATGAGCAACCGCAAGGATGGCGTGCTCTATATTGGCGTGACCGCCGACCTCTCGCAACGGATCATGCAACATCGGGAGGGGAAGGGCTCGGCCTTCTGCCGTCGATACGGGCTGACGCGGCTCGTCTATGCCGAAGAGCATGACAGCATCGAGGACCGGATCGCGCGCGAGAAGGCGATGAAGGCGTGGAAGCGTGCGTGGAAGATCGAATTGATCGAGGCTGCGAATCCTGGGTGGGACGATTTGTTCGGCGTGGTTCTTTGATTGCGGCCGATCCCAGCTTTCGCTGGGATGACGTCGTGGGGCTGGGATGACGTTCGTAGTGGTAGGACTTTCCTACATGCCCTATCCTGTGCCTTACCCTCGCGGATGAAGCACTATCCTCCGCGCGCCGCTCGCCCCCGCAGGCCCTCCATCACTATCCCGCCGTTCCACGCCGTCCCGCTGCGTCATCGCGCCGATGGGTGGACGCCCGTGCGGCAGGCGGAGTTCATCGGACATCTCGCCGCGACGCGCTCGGTCGCGGCGGCGGCGCGCGGCGTTTCGATGGCGCGCGAGACCGCCTATCGCCTGCGCGCGCGGCCCGGGGCGCAAGGCTTTGCGGCGGCGTGGGACGTGGCGCTGGCGCGGCCGCGTTCGGAGGCCGGGCGGGCGCGGCTCGAGGCGGCGCTGGAGGCTGCGCGCGCGGCGCGAGAGGCACACCGGAAGGTCACGATCCCCGAGCTCGAATGGCGGGTGGCGAGCGGTATCTGGCAGGTCATGCTGCGCGGCGGGCGCTATGTCGGCGTGGTCCGCAAGCCCGATGAAACCGCGCTTCTTGCGCTGCTGTCGCGCACGCGGGCGGCCGCAGAGCGGGCATGATGCACTGCAAAAGTCACGCTTTTCGGGCGCGCGGTTCGCGGTCCATGCCAGCGCACGGTTTGATCTCGATCAAGGAGCCGTGCCGGATAGCTGCTATACTGGCCGCATCACGCGGGGAATCGGCCCGTTGGCCATCCTGCAAACTGGGAGACGAGCCATGAAGACGATCCTGTTCAACGCCGCCGGGGATGACGGCTTTCCCGGACGGCTCGACGCCGTGCTTGGTCTGGCGCGGCGGTTCGATGCGCATCTCACGCTGCTGCACGCGATCCCCTATGAAGCGGTGGGCGTGCTCGATTTCCAGGGCGCCGCCTTTGCCGCGATGGTGCCGATCTGGCGCGAGGAGGCAGCACGGCTGCGCGAGACGACGCTGGCCGATCTCGCCAATGAGGGCGTGTCGTGGAACTGGGTCGATGCGGGCGGCCCGGCTGCGCTGGCGCTGCTGCGCGAATCCGCGCTGAACGACCTGGTGGTGGTGAGCGCGCGCGATCAGTCGGCAGGCCCGGATACGCCGTCCTTCACCGCGGGCGAGCTGGCGCTGTCGGCGTCCTGCCCGGTGCTGGTGCTGCCCGAGACCTGCACGCGGATCGACCCCGAAGCGCCTGCGCTGGTCGCGTGGGACGGATCGGCCGAAGCCTCGCACGCGCTCAAGGCGGCGGTGCCGTTGCTCAAGCTGTCGAGCGCGGTCTATCTCGCAACGGTCAAGGAATCCGCGAAACCGGCGAAAGCGGCGAAGGAGCCCGACCTGCCGCCAGTTGCGGGGGCGGACTACCTCTCGCGCCACGGCATCTCGTGCGAGATGATCGAGGTCGCGCCGCATGACGAGGGCGTTGCCGCCGCGCTGCAGGCCGAGGCCGCCACGCGCAAGGCGGGGCTGCTCGTCATGGGCGCCTATGGCCATACGCGCCTGACCGAACGCGTGTTCGGCGGCGTGACGCGCAGGATGCTCACCGGAGTGCGCATCCCGCTATTGCTTACGCATTGACGCTGGGCCGGGGGGCCGGATCAGTCCTTGCGCGGACCGCCCGGCTTGCCCTTGGGTTTGAACTTGGGCTTGCCCGCGAAGGGCTTGCCGCCACCGGGTTTGCCGCCGCCAGGCTTGCCGCGCTTGAACGGCGGCTTGCCACCGGGGCCCTTGCCGGGACCACCCGGACCGCCGGGACCCTTGCCTGCGGGACGCGCGTGGATCTTGCCCGCGCCGCCACCGCCGCCGTGCTTGCGGCGGTTCTCGCGCGCTTCGATACGCGGGCCCTCGGGGGCTTCCTCGATCGCGATTGCATCCTGCTCGTCCTCGGGCGAGGCGGTGCGCTGCACGGCATCGGCGAACTTGCCCGCCACCGCGCGCGGCACCTGGAACCAGCTTTCGGTCTGGCCGATGCGGATCGCGCCGATCTCGTTGCGGGTGATGTGGCCGCGGCGGCAGATCAGCGGCAGGATCCAGCGCGGTTCGGCGTTCTGGCGCCGGCCGATGTCGATGCGGAACCAGGTCACGTCCTCGAAGCCGGGACGGTGGCGCTCGGCCTTGGCCTTCTCATGCGCTTCGGGGGTGTTGGCGATCAGCTCCTCGGGCTCGGGCATCTTCGCCCGGTGTGCCTGGACCAGCGCGGCGGCGATGTCCTCGGGCGTCATGCGCGCCATTAGCTCGGCGGCCGTCTCGCGATCGGACTCGTCGATCTCGCGCGGTTCGGTGAGCTTCTCGATGAGGCGCGTGTGGTCCTTCTTGCGGATCGCCTCGGGGGTGGGGGCGTCCATCCACTGGGCCTCGATGCGGGCCCCGCGGAGCATGCCTTCGACCCGGCGGCGGCGATTGTAGGGCACGATGATCGCAGCGGTGCCCTTCTTGCCTGCGCGTCCGGTGCGGCCCGAGCGGTGCTGGAGCGTTTCGGCATCGCGCGGGATCTCGACATGGATCACCAGGCTGAGCGTGGGCAGGTCGATCCCGCGCGCGGCGACATCGGTCGCCACGCAGACGCGGGCGCGTCGGTCGCGCAGCGCCTGCAGCGCCTGGTTGCGCTCGGACTGCGAATGCTCGCCCGACAGCGCGACAACGCCGAAGCCGCGGTTCTGCAGCGTGGAGTGGAGGCGGCGCACGCTTTCGCGCGTGGCGCAGAAACAGATCGCGGTTTCCGCTTCGTGGAAGCGCAGCATGTTGACCACCGCGTTCTCGATTTCGGACGGGCCGACGGTGATCCCCTGATAGGTGATGTCGCCATGCCCGCGCGTCTCGCCGGCAAGCGAGAGGCGCAGTGCGTTACGCTGGTAGCGTTCGGCCAGCCGTTCGATCGGGCGCGGCATGGTGGCGGAGAACAGCAGCGTGCGGCGCGTATCGGGAGTCGCGTCGAGGATTTCCTCGAGATCTTCGCGGAAGCCCATGTCGAGCATTTCGTCGGCCTCGTCGAGCACCACGCCGACCAGTCCCGAGAGGTCGAGCGCGCCGCGTTCGAGGTGGTCGCGCAGCCGTCCGGGCGTGCCGACGACGATCGCGGGCCCACCGCGCAGCGCGCGGCGTTCCTTGCTCGCATCCATCCCGCCAACGCAGGTGGCAATGCGCAGGCCTGCACCGGCATAAAGCCAGCCAAGCTCGCGGCTGACCTGCAGCGCGAGCTCGCGGGTGGGCGCGATGGCCAGCACCAGCGGCTTTTCGGACAGCGGCATGTTGCCGGTTTCGCCCAGCAGTTCGGGTGCCAGCGCGAGACCGAAGGCAACGGTCTTGCCGCTGCCGGTCTGCGCGGAGACGATCAGGTCGCGGCCGGCCGCATCGGGGGCGATGACGGCGGCCTGGACCGGGGTGGGGGCTGCATAGCCGCGGGCGGCCAGCGCTTCGCCGAGAACCGGCGGGAGAGTTTCGAAAGACATAGGACTCGATAGAACGGAGGCATCGCGGGATGCGACGCGAGGAGGAGGGGGAGGTGTAGCAATGCGCCCGGCTGGCGCGGATAAGGGGTGCGTCGGCGGGTTTTGCACCTGCACGCTCGGGACCGCCTATAGCGTATCCGAGCCGGTTTGGCTTGCGATATTTTGCAGGTGCGAAATCAGCGCTCGCAAACGCCGATCTGGCGGCCGGTCCGGATGTTACAGTTGCGGGTCACAAACGGCTCGATTGTCTTGCAGATTTCTTCGTCCGGCAATGATCCGGTCAACCAGCGCTCATATTGCGCCTTCATCTTACCTGGAGGGCAATTCATGAAAATCAGAACCACGCTGTTCGCCGGAGCCGCGATTGCGGCGCTGTCGCTTCCCGCCGTTGCGCATGCCGGCGAAGTCGCCGGCACCGTGTCCGATGCCAGCGATACCATCGCTTTGCGCAGCGCGCAGATCCGCATCGTCGAGCTCGACCGCGTGGCGACGTCCGAGCGCGATGGCTCATTCCTCTTCGCCGATGTCCCGGCGGGTGAATACACGCTGGAAATCAGCTATGTCGGGGCCGAAACCGTCACCCGCATGGTCAGCGTTCCCGCCACCGGCGCGGTGCGCGCGGACATCGCGATGTCCGGCTTCGGTGATAACGAGATCCTCGTCATCGGCCAGGCGGCGAACCTGTCGAGCGCGCTGTCGCGCAAGAAGGAAGCCGACGGTGTCTCCGACGTGCTGACCCGCGATGCGATCGGCCAGTTCCCCGACCAGAACGTCGCCGAAAGCCTGCGCCGCCTGCCCGGCGTCAATGTCCTCAACGACCAGGGCGAAGGACGCTTCGTTTCGGTGCGCGGGCTTGCACCCGACCTCGTGTCCTCCTCGCTCAACGGCGTGCGCCTGCCATCACCCGAAGCCGATGTGCGCTCGGTCGCGCTCGACGTGATCTCCTCCGACATCATCGAATCGATCGAAGTGAAGAAGTCGCTCACTCCCGATATGGATGCCGATACGATCGGCGCCTCGGTCGAGATCGAGACGACCAGCGCCTTCGACCGCAAGAAGCGCCTGCTGACCGCCAAGATCGAGGGCAGCTATAACGATTACGCCGACCAGATCAGTCCGAAGGGGAGCCTCGATTTCGCCACCCGCGTAGGCGACAATTTCGGCATTTCGGGCGGGGTCAGCTATTACAAGCGCACCTTCGAAACCGACAATATCGAGGCCGATGGCTGGGAAGAGGACGATGGCGTCATCTATGCCGAAGACCTCGAATATCGCGACTATGATGTCGAGCGCGAGCGGATCAGTGCGACGCTGGGCTTCGATGTCCGCGCGGGCGACAGCACCGAGCTGTATGTTCGCGGCGTGTACAGCCAGTTCGACGACCAGGAGAGCCGCCGCCGCCTGATCTTCGATCTCGGCGATGCGATCGTCTCGGGTTCGGGCAGCACGGTCAACTACAGCGATACCGATCCCGATCCGGACGAGGACGCCGCGATCACTGTCGAACGCGACATCAAGGACCGTTTCGAAAGCCAGAAGATCCGCTCGCTCGTCTTCGGCGGCGAAAGCGACTGGGGTGCATGGTTCGCCAATTACTCGGCCAGCTGGGCGAAATCGAGCGAGCTCGAAAACGGCAGCCTCGACCCGATCTCGTTCGAGCGCGAATATGAAGAAGAAGGCTTCGGCGTGGGGCTGGACTTCAGCGATCCGCGTATCCCGCTCTATACCGCCACCGATCCGAGTGGTGATTTCAGCGATCCTGGAGCATTCGAACTCAACGACGTGGAATTCGTCACGCTCTCCGATTCGCAGGACGAGGAATGGTCGGCGAAATTCGACATTGGCCGCCGCTTTGCCGCCGACAATGGCGAATTCACCGTGCAGGTCGGGTTCAAGGGCCGCTGGCGCGACAAGACTTATGATGCGGATGTCGCATTCTACGAAAACGACGCGATGACGCTGAACGACGCGCTGGGTGAGGGCCAGACCTATCGCCTGGCCGACATCTCGCCGGTTGCGGGCTTCACCGCGGGGTCGGACTTCTTCCGCGCGAACTTCGGCGATTTCGAATTGCAGGAAGCCGACAGCGCCTATGACAGCGCGGTCGAGGATTTCGCGGTCGATGAAGACATCATGGCCGGCTATCTGCTCGGTCGCTGGGAAAGCGCGGACCTGCGCGTGGTCTATGGCCTGCGTTACGAGCACACCGACAACACGCTGGCAGGCAACAATGTCCTGCTGGTCGAGGAAGACGGAACGCTGCCCGATGGCTCGATCGCGGGTGACGATACCGTACTCGTTTCGCCCATTTCGATCGACAAGAGCTACGACCACTGGCTCCCGAGCCTCAATGTGCGGTACGAAGCGCAGACCGACCTCGTCCTGCGTGCGGGCTTTTTCCGCTCGATCGTGCGTCCCACGCCGTTCCAGCAGGCACCGCATTTCGCAGTCGAGGAAGCCGATGACGGCGAGCGCGAAGGCGAGTTCGGCAATCCCGCGCTGCTGCCGACCGAGGCATGGAACTTCGATGCGGCGGTCGAATATTACATGAGCTCGAACGGCGCATTGTTCGCCTCGGTCTTCTACAAGAGCCTCGACAACTTCATTGTCGATGTGAACACGGATGTCGCGGGCAGTTTCCGCGGTCTCGCATTCGATGAAGCGACCATCGCCCGCAATGGCGACGAGGCCGACATCTTCGGTATCGAGCTGGGCTTTGCGCAGGCGTTCGCCGGCGCGCTCGACGGTGTCGTGGTGCAGGCGAACTACACCTACACCGATGCCGAGGGTACGGTCACCACGCTGGCCAGCGAAGGGCCGCGCTCGATTGCGCTGCCCGCCACTGCCAAGCATACCGCCAACTTCTCGGTCGGTTACGACAAGGGGCCCATCGATATCCGCCTGTCGGGCACCTATCGCGACAAATATCTCGACGAGCTCGCCGATACGGCGGATCTCGACCGCTATGTCGACGACCACTTCCAGCTCGACCTGTCGGCCAAGCTGCGGGTCACCGACAACGTGCAGGTGTTCTACGAATGGGTGAACATCAACAACGCGAAATATTTCGCTTACAACACCTTCGGCAGCCAGCGTAACCTCTACCAATACGAGGAATACAACTGGACCATGAAGGGTGGCTTGAGGGTGACGTTCTGATGCGCGGTGAATTCCAGATTTTCGCACTTGCCAGCCTCGGGATCGCCGCCGCCTGCGCGACGATCCCGGCCGTCGGCGATCCCGCCGTGCCGGTCTTCGCAGTGGCGGAGACCGTGCCGGTGGTCACCACCAACGAGGACGCCGCCGACGATCCGGCGATCTGGCGCAATGCGGCATCGCCCGCCGACAGCCTGATCGTCGCGACCGACAAGAAGGCGGGGCTGTATGTCTATGGCCTCGACGGCAAGGTGAAGAGCTTCAGCGAGCATCCCGCGCTCAACAATGTCGACCTCGTCGACATGGGCGAGACGGGCGTGATCGTCTTCGCCAGCGATCGCAGCGATCTCGCCAGCGCCAGGATCGTGCTTTACCGTCTCGACACGGCGAAGGGCGCGCTCACCGAACTGGCCCGCCTGGCCACGGGTCCGGGCGAAGCCTACGGCATCTGCGGCACACGCCGCGATGACAAGCTGGTGGTCTACACCGCGCCCAAGAGCGGGCGGATCGGCGAGTGGGAAATCGCCCTGGGCGATACTCCCCGCGCGCGCGAACTGCGCACCATGCAGGTCCGCTCGCAGCCCGAGGGCTGCGCGGTCGATCATCGTAGCGGCATGCTCTACATCGGCGAGGAAGCGGGCGGCGTCTGGCGGTTCGCCCCCGGCACGGTCACGGGCGAGCTGGTTGCCGCGGTCGATGGGCGCAAGCTCGTCGCCGATCTTGAGGGGCTGGCCCTCGTGCCCGAGGGCAGTTCTGGCGGCTGGCTCTATGCCTCGAGCCAGGGTGACAACACCTACATGCGCTACGCGCTGCCCGACATGACCCCGGCAGGACGGTTCCGGATCGCCGAGGGCCGCTTCGGCAGCACCGAGGAAACCGACGGGATCGAAGCCATGCGCGGCGATTTCGGTCCGAACTTCCCCGGCGGCCTGTTCATCGCGCAGGACGGGATCAACGACGGCAAGGCGCAGAACTTCAAGCTGGTCCCGCTGGGCGCGATCGAGGAGGCGCTGGCGGCGGAGTAGGGCGCCTAGGCGTCCTTCTGTACCCGTTTGCGCATCATGCCTTCCTGCGCGACGCTGGCGACCAGTTCGCCCTGGCGGTTGAAAATGCGGCCGCGGTTGAATCCGCGGCCGCCACCGCTCCACGGGGCGTCGGTGGCATAGAGTAGCCATTCATCCGCGCGTGCAGGGCGATGGAACCAGATCGCATGGTCGAGGCTGGCACCGACCAGTTCGCCGCGCATCCACGACAGGCCGTGCGGAAGCGCGCTGGTGCCCAGCAGCGTGTAATCGCTGGCATAGGCGATCACCGCGCGGTGCAGCGCTGCGTTCTGTTCGATCGGGGGCAGCGGGGCGACGGTGCGGAACCAGCTGTGCGCGCGCGGTTCGCGCGGTTCGCTGTTCATCCAGTGTAGCCGGTCGACCGTGCGCATGTCGATCGGGCGGGGGCGCAGGACGAGATTGCGCTGCTGCTCGGTCATGCGGTCACCCGCACGCTCGACCATCTTGTGGCGCATTTCCATATCGCTCTTCAGCTCTTCGGGCGGCGCGACATCGGGCATGGTCACATCGTCATGCGCCAGCCCGTCCTCGGGCCGCTGGAAGCTGGCGGTAAGGTTGAGAATTGGTCGCGGCGCGCCGCTATCGTCCGGCTGGCTCGCGACCACCCGGCGGTTGGCGAAGCTGCGCCCATCAAAATCGCGCGCGGTGTTGTAGGCGATATCGACACCTTCCTTGCCGCCGCGCAGGAAATAGGCGTGGAGCGAGTGTGCCTCGAGACCTTCCGGCGCGGTCGCCTGCGCCGCCTGCAGCGCCTGCGCGATGACCTGCCCGCCAAACACGCGCCCCACGCCATCGGGCTGTTTGAGGCCGCTAAAGGCGTCCTCGGCATCGCGGGAAACGGTCAGCAGGCGGATAAAGGCTGCGACGAGCTCTTCTGGTGTCTTTTCAATGCTCACGCCCAGCGGTTTGCGGGTGCTTTACGTTTGCGTCAAGCGTCACGGGCGCGCGATTGTCGGAAAGCGTAGACTGCCAGCCCGATGCTGATGAAAAGCTCGCGATATTCGGAGCTGTCGAAGATCATCACCATGGTATGCCCGAAGGCGAGCATGAATAGCTGGCCCGCTGCGACCCACACGGCCAGGGTGCTCCATAGCACCGTGCCATGCCGCGTGATGCTGCTGCGCGCAAAGGCGATGCAGACGGCAAGACCGATCCAGAACGCCGCCTGCACCGGCAGGAGCGTCCAGTGACTGTAAGTGAACACCAGCATCGGGGCGGAGACCGCCGCCACCGTGCGGTCGGGCAGGAAGGGCGCCAGCACGCGCACCAGGGGCCAGCGCGCCACTTCGCTTTCGCGCAGCAGGGGGAGCAGCATGAGGAAGATGCCGGTGCCCGAATACAGCGCCAGTTCGGTGATGTCGGTGTGGAAATTGTGCAGGTTGAATTCGCCCTGCCAATTGCGCGCGGCAACCGCTTCGGGCGTGTCGAAGCCGATCTGACGCTGGAACCAGCTGACCTCTTCCAGGGCCATGAGGGCGAACAGCGCGGTGAAGCCCGCAGCGATCACAACCGGGATCCAGCGGGGACCATGCGCCGGGGTAAGGCGAAGCACTGTGCGCAAACGCAGCGCCATCAATCCGGCGGCGCCGAACAGCAGCATGGCGGACAGCCATTCGATCGCGCTATCCTCTGCGCCGACGCGGGCAAAGGCGGCAGGGCTTATCCCCAGCAGGGCCTCACCAGCAACCGAAAGCAGCGTGACCGACCAGGCCAGCACCAATCCGCCGCCGCCTATCCGCTCGCTGCGTAGGCACGCCTGGGCCAGTGCCGCGACGAGCAGGAAGCTCGAGCCTGCGGTTACCAGCCTGCGCGCCCAGTGCCAGCCATCATGCACCGGCACTTCCTCGCGGGCGAAATGCCAGTCGAATACGCTTTGCTCATAAGCGGCCATGCCGACCATGAAACCGAGCCAGATGACTGCGCTGGTAAGGATGAACCATTGCGAGCGTGTCAAGCGGCACGCTCCCACCACGGGGACAGCAGCCGGGACAGCAGCGCGCCGCGCACGAACAGCAGATCGACCATTTCGGGCCCCGGCTGCGCGCCCATTTCGCTCTTGTATCCCGCGTCGCCCAGCCCCCAGCTGATGCGCGCGACACCCTGCTCGGCGGCGCGGGCGAAGTCGTCATACAGCAGGACGCGACCGGGCCCGAACTGGGTGAAGCGCTGGTCGTAATTGTTGGCGATGTAATAACGGACATCGCCCGCCTGAACCCCGAAGGTGAAGGCTGCGGGAGTGTCGCCGAGCCACATTAGACTGCCGAACAGCATGGCGGCCAGCTGCGGGTCCGCGCAGAGCGCTTCCCAATAGCCGCGCATCGCGGGGTTGCGGAACTTGGTATCGCCGCCATGGTCGAGCTGGCCGAGCCAGCTTGCCGCCTCGACCTGCGCCATCGCGTCGCGATGCGCGGGGGTCCAGTCGGTCCCGGTGAAGAACTCCACGCGCAGCGGTCCGCTTTCTTCCTCGAGCCTGCGCTTGCGCCACCGGTTCTTGCGCCGGGTCTTCGCCGATGGCCAATCGCCCTGCGCACCAAGCGCCGCGAGATCCAGTTCGAAGACCCGCCCGAGCGGACGCGACAGCATGTGCCAACCGGCCATCCGGGCGGCGGCGCTCAGCATTTCGAGTGACGGGTCGCCGGCCTCCACGGGCCCCAGCCGCCAGATCCGACCCAGCCGCTCGCGATGATCGCCCAGCGCTTGTGCGAGCGGCACCACCTGTACATCGCGGGCCAGGGGCACGCCGCGCAACGGCCAGTACCCGCCAGCCACTTCGCACAGGGTGAAGGGGCCCTTGCGGCGTTCGGTCAGTGCCAGTCCGGCAAGCGGCGCACCGTGCTTGTCGGCGAGGACAAAGCGATCGGGCGTGGGCGTGGCAGCGTCGAACCATGCAGCGCGCAGAAAACTGCGGCGCGCCGGGCCCTGCTCGGCCAGAGCGTCGAATAGCGCGCTGTCGTGAGTGCGCCGATCGCCGGACCCCATCCGCTCCATCGACAGCCTATCCCGGGGTCCCGAAGGCTTTGCGCCACGCGCGGAAGGCAAGGGATTTGGCAGTGTTCCGGGCAGGCCAGCGCCGGGGCGGGGCGGGGGTGATGCCGAGCTTGCGTACCAGGCCGTTGAAGCACCGCGCGCCAGCCTCGGCATAGCTCCATTCGCTGCGCCAGGTGATCGAAAGCGAGAGCGAGGGTTCCGACCCGTTGCGAACGAAATGCGGGGCCATCACCGGGACATAGACGGCTTCGCCCGGCTCGAGGGCGATGGCCAGGCCGCCGGACCGCAAACTCTCGTCCCAGGGCAATTCGCGCGGTCCGCCGAGATGATAGCTTTCATGCACCGTATCGGGTGCGTAACGCGTGTCGCCTGCGGGGAACTGCGTCATCACCTTCGTGCCCTTCACCTGCAGCAGGATGTTGTGCTCGGGATCGAAGTGATAGGGCGTCACCGCGTTCGGGCTGGAAATGAAAATGAACCCCTGCGGCGTCAGCATTTTGCCGGTGGCGGCCTCGATCGACGGTCGCAGTTCTTCGAGCAGCGCCATCAGCAAGGCTTCGTAGGCGGGAACCTGCTCGATGTTCTTGAGCACTGCCCAGCTGTTGCTGGTGGCGATATGCCGGATCGTTTCACCGATGGTCATGCCGTTGGTACCGGGCTTGCCGTCGATCCCGATCGGCAAATCGCCGCGATTGTACTCGACCGATGCGGCGGGCAGGTCCTCGCCCAATTGCGCAAGCCGGTCCAGCGACAGGCGCGCGTCGGCATCCAGCCGGTGGTGCAGGACATGCGGCGTCTCGGGATAGCCGCGGGCAAAGGCCGCCAGGGACTGTTGCGGGAAGACGCGGATCGCTGCTGCGGAGAGGGCGGGATCATGTTTGGTCACTGCCTTTTCCCCGTGCGGTAGAGCTCGATGGCCGTCAGCGCGGCCCCGATCCCGCGGCGGAGACGCCCGCCGATGGGGATGGTGAGCATCGCGATTTCGCGGCGGTCAGGCCAAATCTGTCCTATCATCGGGTGGTCCGGTGCTGCGCAACTGTCCGACAGCGTAACACTCTTGCATTCCAGAATGGCGAGGTTTTCGACCTGCAACAGCATTCCGGGTGAAAGTTTCGAGAGGCTCTCGTCATACGCCGTCTTGAAGCCGAAAGCGTGAGGGGGGGTGACGAAGCTGGTCAGCATGGCCACCGGGCGCCCGTCGAGATGGAAGGCGAGCCGTTCCAGTTTGCCCAGCTTGGCCGCTTCGGTCAGGCTGGCGCGAAACAGCGCTTCGGTCGTGGGCGCGCTAGCTATGGCGGAGCCCTGTTCCCCCTTCCAGCCGGCACGTTCGAGCGCGAGAAACTCGTCGATCCAGCGATCGATACCGGTTTCGTCAGTCTGGCGCGAGAAGACGAAATGCCCCGATTCTTCGAGGCGGCGGCGCTTGCGCTGCAGTTCCTTGCGCCTCTTTCTATCGAGCGCAGATCTGAGATGTTCCTGGGGCGCCGGTCCGGATTGCAGGGCGGCGCGTTCCACGCTCTGGACGACCCTCAGCTTGCGGCCCGTGGTGGCGGAAATGTCCTGCAGCGCGGCGTATGTGGCGCCGTCGGTCGGAACGTGCGTCAGATGCAGGAAGAGGCTGGCGCCGGCATGGCCATCGCACCAATCGAGCAAACTCTCCCAGAATGGGCTTGCATAGCCCTCCTTGACCAGCGGTTCGCCGCAGAACGCATTGGCGTGTACCCAATTGGCAAGGTGCGGCAGCGGCTGCCCGTGATAGTCCCTGTCGCGCATCAGCGGCATCAATCCGACCAGTTCGCCATCGGATACGTAGCAGGCCAGCAATATGCTGCCGGCTGGATCGAGGTGTCGGAGCGAATGGGCCAGAAACCATTCTTCGGCAAAGGGGTTCGGCGTGGCGCAATGTTTCGCGAGGCGGCGCCAATGTTCGGCAAAGCTGCTGCCGATAACCCCCGTCCACTCCAGGACCGAAAATCCTTCGGTGAGGGCTGCATCTGCGGGAAGCTCCCGAGCGCGATCGGACCATGCACCGGTCGCAAGATCGTCAATATGCGTCACTCGGCCCTCCTTTGGGGCGATAGCTTAGGGAGCAAGGCGCTTAAACTCGGTTAACGCGCTGAAAAGGATGGCGCTAAAAGGGAAGGGCGGCGGCACCTGGTGATGCCGCCGCCCCTCGACTTGGTTGGGTCGGAGATCAGCCCGCCGCAAGTGCTGCCAGCAGCAACAGGGCGACGATATTGGTGATCTTGATCATCGGGTTCACCGCCGGACCCGCGGTGTCCTTGTAGGGATCGCCCACGGTATCGCCGGTCACTGCGGCCTTGTGGGCTTCGCTGCCCTTGCCGCCGTGATGGCCGTCCTCGATATATTTCTTCGCATTGTCCCATGCACCGCCACCGGCGGTCATCGACAAGGCCACGAAGATCCCGCCGATGATCACGCCGAGGAGCAGGGCCCCGACAGCGGCGAAGGCGTTCTCCTGTCCAGCCAGGAAGTAGATCGCGTAGTAGACCACGATCGGCGCCAGCACGGGTAGCAATGAGGGCACGATCATTTCCTTGATCGCGGCCTTGGTCACGAGGTCCACCGTGCGGGCATAGTCGGGCTTGCTGGTGCCCGCCATGATCCCCGCATCGCCCGCGAACTGGTCGCGCACATCCTTGACCACGTCGCCGGCGGCGCGGCCCACGGCGGTCATGCCCATCGCACCGAACAGGTACGGGAGCAGTGCACCAAGCAGCAGGCCGACGATCACGTAGGGGTTTTCGAGGCTGAAATCGACGTCCGCATCGGGGAAGAACTCCGCGAGGTCGGTCGTATAGGCCGCGAACAGCACCAGTGCGCCCAGACCCGCCGAACCAATGGCATAGCCCTTGGTCACTGCCTTGGTGGTGTTGCCCACCGCGTCGAGCAGATCGGTCTTTTCGCGCACGCTGTCGTCGAGACCGGCCATTTCGGCGATCCCGCCGGCATTGTCGGTCACCGGACCATAGGCATCGAGCGCCACGACCATGCCTGCCAGCGCCAACATGGCGGTGGCCGCATAGGCGATCCCCATCAGCCCGGCGAGCTGGAAGGAGGCGATGATGCCGGCGACGATCACGATCGTCGGCAGCGCGGTCGATTCAAGGCTGATTGCCAGGCCCTGGATCACATTGGTGCCATGACCCGTCTCCGAAGCCTTGGCGATCGACTTCACCGGGCGGAAATTGGTGCCGGTGTAGTATTCGGTGATCCAGATGATCAGACCGGTGATGGCTAGACCGACGACCGAACTCCAGAACAGGTCCCAGCCGGTGAAGGTGCGAACCTGTTCGGCCATGCCTTCTTCCGCCAGCGGGGCGCCCGGGTCGATCCCGGCGGGTGCGCCGCCGATTTCGGTGGCCATCCCGCCAAGCGCCTGGTCCATGACCAGCCAGATCAGCGGTACCGCCAGCACGGCGGTGATGATGAAGCCCTTGTACATCGCGCCCATCACATTCGTGCTGCCCTTGCCGAGCTTCACGAAATAGGTCCCGATGATGCTGGTGACGATACATGCACCGCCGATCAGTAGCGGCAGGGTCATCATCGGCATGAGCAGGTCGCCCAGCGCGTCGCCGAACAGTAGCGCGGTGAGGACCATGGTGGCACCCACGGTGACGACATAGGTTTCGAACAGATCGGCAGCCATGCCCGCGCAGTCGCCGACATTGTCACCGACATTGTCGGCGATGACCGCAGGGTTGCGCGGATCGTCTTCGGGAATGCCCGCTTCGACCTTGCCGACGAGGTCGGCACCGACATCGGCGGCCTTGGTGAAAATCCCGCCGCCAAGACGCGCGAAGATCGAGATCAGCGAGGCACCGAAGGCGAGGCCGATGAGACCATCGATAACTTCACGGCTGTTGGGCGCATGTCCGCCCGGGCCGGTGAGGTACCAGAAGAACACCGCGATCGCGAGCAGCGCGAGGCCGGCCACGAGCATGCCGGTGATCGCGCCAGCCCGAAAGGCAAGGGTCAGGCCCTGCTGCAAGCCGCTTTGCGCGGCTGCCGCCGTACGGACGTTGGCGCGCACCGAGATGTTCATCCCGATGAAGCCCGCGAGGCCCGACAGGATCGCCCCGATAACAAAGCCGATCGTCGGAACGACGCCGAGGAACACGAATACCAGCACTGCCACGACTACGCCGACAAGCGCGATGGTGGTGTACTGACGTTTCAGATAGGCCTGAGCGCCTTCCTGGATTGCGGCCGCGATTTCCTGCATTCGCTCGTTGCCGGCGCCTGCGCCAAGCACCTGGCGGCTGGTGACGAAGCCGTACACGACGGCCACGAGTCCCAGCAGAATTGCTATGAGAACTAGGTCCACGAAATTTCCCCCTCCCGTTTGATTTTTATATTTATGCGACCCGCCGTGGGAAACGCCGGGGCGCGTGGGGGAAAGGTATAAGCGGCGCGGGTTGCGTGACAAGGCCGAAATGCGCAGCAATCGGAACCTGCCAGGCGCGTGCGGCGCAACCGATCAGTGGCGGTAGCCGAGACCGTCTTCGGGCGTGAGGATGTCCCCGTCCAGCGCGAGCTGGGCCGGACCGCCTGCAACCGTTCCGATACGCGTTGCGGGTACGGGCAGATCGGCGTTGGGCGACGCGGTGAACAGCAGCTGGTAATCGTCGCCCCAGCGCATGCATTCGTCCGCTCGTTCGGGGTCGGCGACAGGGATCGCGCCGCGATCGAGATCGAAGGCGACATTGCTCGCTTTGGCCATACGCCAGCCGTCGAGCAGCAGGCCGTCCGAGATATCCATCATTGCGCCGACATGCGGTGCCAGCGCATGCCCTTCGGCCAGCAGCGGACGGGGGCGGCGATAGGCAAGGTCGTTGGCGCTTCCCGATCCGCGATCGACCAGCCCCAGCATCGCCCGGCCAAGCGTGCCGGTGACGAATACCGCGTCGCCCGCGCGGGCGTTGCGGCGGTCGGGAGCGGGCGTGTGCGTGACCCTGCCGATAGCGGTACAGCCCCACACGCGGCGTCCATCGGCGCGCACCGTGTCCCCGCCCAACAGCGGGGCGGCATAGGTTTCGAGCACCTCGCGCAGGCCCGTCACGAAGCGTTCGTCGGCCTCACCCAGCATGTGCGATACAAGTACCCCGACGGGGGCGGCGCCTTTGGCGGCAAGATCCGACAGGTTCACCGCGACCAGTTTCCACGCGATATCGGCCGGGTCCTCGTCCTCGCGGACATGGACGCCCTGGACCAGCGTATCGTGTGTCAGGATAAGCTGTTCGCCGCCGATCTCGATAATCGCGGCATCATCGTCGAGGCCGCGCGCGGCGGGGGTGTCGGCCAGCGCCTTCAGCGCGGCGACGAACGCGCTTTCGTTCAGCGCCCCGCCTCTTTGGCCACTGCATCGAGAATGCCATTCACGAATTTCGCCTCGCGATCGTCGAAGAACGCCTTGGCGACATCGACATATTCGCTGATCGAACTGGCCTTGGGCACATCGGGCCGGGCGATCAGTTCGTAGGTGCCCGCGCGCAATATCTGCAGCATGGTCTTGTCGAGGCGCGCCAGCGTCCAGCCCTGCGCCAGACGCGCGGTCAGGCGCTCGTCGATTTCCTCGCGCCGCGCATCCACCCCGCCGACGATATCATCGAAGAAGTCGGTGTCGGCATCGGCATATTCCTCGTCCTCGATCACGCGGCCGAGGCGGTGCTGGTGGAATTCGTCGAGCAGGCGGGCAAGCTTGGTGCCCTCCATATGCTGCTGGTAAAGCGCCTGGACAGCGCCAAGGCGGGCGGCGCTGCGCGCCTGGGATTTTGGGTTCTGGCTCATTTCAGTCTCGTGGAAATCGATAGGGCATGCGCGGGGAGGCCTTCGGCTTCGGCCAGCTTTACCGCTGCGGGGCCGATGGCGGCCAGCGCGGCTTGGGAAGCATCGATAAAGCTGGTGCGCTTCATGAAATCGAGCACCGACAGCCCGCTGGCGAAGCGCGCGCGGCGACCGGTGGGAAGGACGTGGTTGGGGCCGGCGATATAGTCGCCCACCGCTTCGGGAGTATGCCGGCCGAGGAAGACGCTGCCGGCATGGCGCATCCGGTCGAACAGCGCCTGCGGGTCATCGACCATCAGTTCGACATGTTCCGCGGCCAGCCGATCGGCGAGAGCCGGTGCCTCTGAGAGATTGTCGACGAGCACGATCAGCCCGTGGTCATCCCAGCTTGTCTTGGCGGTCTTGGCAGTCGACAGCTTGCCCAGCGACACATCGATCGAATCCTCGACCTGCCGCGCCAGCTGCTCGCTATCGGTAATCAGGATCGACTGGCTGGTCGGGTCGTGTTCGGCCTGGCTGAGCAGGTCGGCGGCGATCCAGTCGGGATTGTTGTTGCCATCGGCGATCACGAGGATCTCGCTGGGCCCGGCGACCATGTCGATACCGACCACGCCGTACAGCTGGCGCTTGGCCTCGGCGACCCAGGCATTGCCCGGCCCGGCGATGACATCGACCTTGCCGATCCGCTTGGTGCCATAGGCGAGCGCGGCTACGGCTTGCGCCCCGCCGACCCGCCAGATTTCGTCCACGCCCGCGATATGCGCGGCGGCGAGCACGAGCGGATTGACCTCGCCCTTGGGGGTCGGGGTGGTGACCACCAGCCGTTCGACGCCCGCGACCTTGGCGGGAATCGCATTCATCAGCAGCGATGAGGGATAGGCCGCGCGTCCACCCGGAACATAAAGACCGGCCGCATCGACCGCGTTCCAGCGGGCACCCAGCCGCATGCCGATATCGTCGGTATAATCGCGATCCTCGGGCAATTGCCCTTCATGATAGGCGCGGATGCGGCTGGCCGCGAGTTCGAGCGCATCGCGCAATCCCGCATCGAGCGCGTCATAGGCGGCGTGGCACTCGGCGGGGTCGATGCGCCAGTCGCTGTCTTCACTCAGCCGGTGGTGATCGAAGCGCGTGGTGTAATCCACCAGCGCATCATCGCCGCGCTCGCGCACTTCGTTGATCATGTTCGCGACATCGCGGCCGACCTGGCCATCGCTCTCGCGCCGGTTGCGCACGATGCGCGCGAAGGCGTTCTCGAAGTCTTCAGCCGAAGTTCTCAGCCACTGCATCAGGCGGCCTCGCGTTTCGCTGCATCGGCGCGAAAGCCCTCGACCAGCGCGGCGACCCGCGGATCGGTTTTCAGCGCCGCCCGGTTGACGATCAGGCGCGCGGAAATGTCGAGGATGCGGCTGGTTTCGACGAGGCCGTTTTCGCGCAGGGTGGTGCCCGTCGAAACGAGATCGACGATCCGCCCCGCAAGGCCTAGCGCGGGGGCGATTTCCATCGCCCCGTTGAGCTTGACGCATTCGGCCTGGATGCCCTGCCGCTCGAAATGGCGGCGCGTGAGGTTGGGGTATTTGGTCGCGACGCGCAAATGGCTGGCGCCATCGACACTGGCGCCGCCTTCCCTGGGTTCGGCCACCGACAAATGGCAATGGCCGATGTCGAGATCGACGGGGGCGTAGAGATCGGCATAATCGAATTCCTCGATCACGTCCGATCCGACGATACCTAGCTGTGCCGCGCCATGCGCCACAAAGGTCGCCACGTCGAAAGCGCGCACGCGGATGAGGTGCATGTCCTCGCGCGTGGTGGCAAATGTCAGCGAGCGGTTGGCCTTGTCGTGAAAGCCATCTTCCGGCACCACGCCGGCACGCGCCATGACCGGCAGCGCCTCGTCGAGGATGCGGCCCTTGGGAACGGCGAAGGTCAGGCGATCATTCATGGAAAGCGCAGATAGGCAGCGGGGGTGTAAAGGGCAATGGCGATCGACAAGGCTCAGTATCGCGTAACCGAACCGGGGGCCATCGGCCCCGAGGCAGTGGCGCGGGCGTTCGAAAACCAGGTCGCCTATTGCCGCGACAGCGGGGCGCCGATTACCGCGCTGGTCTGCGAGGCGTTGTACCAATTGCTCGACACCGAACGCGGCGGGGCGGTGATGCGCCGGGTGCGGCGCTGGGCCGGACCGGCGCTGGCCGATGCCTTGCCCTTGCGTATCGCGGGCGGGCTGCATGCGCTGCACCTTGGGGGGGAAGAACCCGCGCTGGCCCCGATCTACGAAGGGCTGGGCCCCACCCATGCCGCCGAACTGATCGCCGATGCGATCGAGCGGCACGAACCCTATCTCATGCCCTGGCTCGACGGACCGCCGCAGACCAATGAGGCGGGGCGGTC
>Ga0207890_1000146_pt1 | contig 27202 bp, 21 predicted proteins | sample LinPmetageLP48_FD_184059 | JGI IMG/M metagenome (GOLD analysis project Ga0207890, IMG submission 184059) | Marine viral communities from the Pacific Ocean - LP-48 (SPAdes) | ecosystem: Environmental > Aquatic > Marine > Oceanic | place: Pacific Ocean | collected 2011-06-13 | reverse complement strand
GGAAAAAGTAATTCCGCCGCTGGATTTTGGAATCAAGATACTGGAGACAGAAAAAGCGAAATAAGACTTATATATCAATAATTTAAGGTACAATTGGCGAATTTTTCCAGAATGACGGCCGACCCTCAACAATAGTACCGAGATCATCCCGGATACGCTCTCTACTGACACCCACGGGGTAAACCATGTAAATTTTGCCTTACTCGATCTGTTTGGATATCGGTTCGCCCCCCGATATGCTCAGGTAGGTAGGGTCATCAATGAGATGTTCGATATCTCCGAGGACGAGAATCAGCGCGTGAAACTCGCGTTGCGTAAACCGATTAATACGCAGAGCATCATGGAGCACTGGGATACCATCCAGCGAATTGCCGTCTCGCTGGCTCACCGGAAAACCACCCAAGCCACATTGGTCCGGAAACTCTCAGGCTACAAGCAAAATCACCCTCTACTGAAAGCGCTGACTGAATATAACCGACTATTGAAGGCCCAATATCTGCTGGATTACATCGATGACGCCAGTCTTAGAAACCACGTGCAACGAGCCTTGAATCGGGGAGAAGCTTATCACCAGTTGCGCCGGGCAATCAGCAACGTGAACAGCGACAGGTTCCGGGGAAATAGCGACGAGGAGATACAAATCTGGAACGAAAGCGCCCGGCTGGTAGCAAATGCCATTATCTACTTCAACTCGAAAGTACTCAGCAACCTGCTGGACAGCTTCGAGGAGCAGGGCAGCGAAAAACACATGGAAACCGTAAAGGGCGCATCACCTGTCGCGTGGGAGAATATCAACTTCCGGGGTACGTATACGTTCGCGCCGACGGGAGAGCTGCCTAAACTGGATGATTTAATGGCGCCGATTGAGGGCTATCGGCCGATAAGTAAAAATTGATGCCTCTCTACAGGCTAGCAAACACGGGGGCTTCGGAGGTTTTTGCAGTATTTGGAGGCAAAATCCCTAGGACCCCATTATGCCGCCACCGTCTGAATACTACTTCCAGTAGCTCCCCTACGTACATCAATCCGCAGGGCCATTTGCTCTTTCAGCTCAGTTACGTGAGAGATAATGCCAATGGTTCTGCCTGTTGCCTGCAAGTCGATAAGCACCCGAATTGCCGCATCGAGGGATTCCATATCTAAGCTACCAAAACCTTCGTCGATAAATAGGGTATCTAGCTTAATTCCGCCTGCGTATGACTGAACAACATCGGACAAGCCCAGGGCAAGAGCCAAGGCCGCCATGAATGACTCGCCGCCAGACAGGGTTGCGACTGAACGCGGTTTGCCGGTATCGCCGTCTTCTACCTCAAGCTCCAGCCCCGATGCTTTGTTCCCTTTGGATCGATCTTCTTTGCGTACTAGCTGGTAGCGGCCATTACTCATTAATTTGAGGCGCAGAGAAGCCTGAATAAGCACGTCATCGAGTAGCACGCTCAATACAAAGCGCTGAAGGCTGACTTTAGTCCCGGTTGCGCCATTTGCGACCTCGTTTAAGGTGCCGATAACTGCATATTGCTTTTCGAGTTCGGCATTCACCTCATGGGCTTTACTTAATTTTTGCTGGTACCCATTAAGCCCGCTCACTCTAGACTGGGTTTTATGCCAGGCATCATCGGCAAGCTGGTGGCTCTCGGTATGTTCGGCTAGGTCTTTTTCTATCACATCAAGGTCGGCGCGCAGGAGACCGTGCAAATCCTGTTTTAGCTGCTCGACCACTCCTTTTAGACTGTGCAGCTGGTCGTGATAACGTTTTACTTCATCAGTAATTTGAGCCAAATCCGGTTCGCTAAGGTTGGCGGCCTGAAAGCTGGCCTCTGTTTCAAGTACGCTGTCGGACAGCGTCTTCTGCCATGCGAGAAATGCCTCATTCGCCAATTGCTCCTGAGTTTTCAGCTGACTCTGCCGCGTTACTAGCGCCGCCGCGGCACCATCAAAGTGTGATTTCGCGTTTTTATAATTGGCATCTGCACGCTCAAAACTCTTAGCCAGACTTTGCACTTTCGCGGTGATAGCAGCAAGTTCACGATCTAGCGCGCCAGCTATTCGGTATGGCTCCGGAACTTGCGTAAGTAGCTGATTCCGGGAGGCTGCAATGGAAAGGTAGGCTTCTCGCTTTTGCTGCGCCTCGCGTGCCATTTTCTCAAGCTCAGCGGCGCTATTTTGCTGTAATTGCTTAATGTCAAAAATTTGCTGAGTAAACTGTACGTGTTCTTGCTGCTTACGGTTAAGGTCAGTAAGCAGTTTCTCCGCAGCGACGGCCTCTGCCTTTACCGTTTCAACCGCCATTTCGGCATAGTGCTTTAAGCCAGCCACTAGCTTTGCGATGTTGTCGGCAAGCGACTGAAGTTGTGATTCGGTTTTGGTGTAGACGTCTTTGCTGGCCTGCATCGCGCTTCGGGCGCGCTCTTCCAGCTCCCGAGCAACGTCGAGCTGATCCTTTGAGACGGCTTCGACTAAATCCGTATGCGCCGCTGGCTTTGGGTGTTCGTCACTTCCGCAGACCGGACAAGGTTCACCTTCTTTAAGCTCGGCAGCCAGTAATGCCGCTTGCCCAGTATGCCACGCCATTTCTGTGCGTTTGGTGGTTAGCTGGGCAGCCTCAAACTCAGCATCTTTAGCGCTAAAGATTTCTTTCTGCTGCGCCAATATTTTTGTAGCTTCTTTTTGCTTGGCACTCTCCACGGCCAATTCATTCCGATCCGCTAGGGTTGAGTTTATTCGCTCTAGCGTTAGTTTTGCGTCGCTTTGTTTTTCAAGCTCCTTAGATAACTGCTCTTGTCTGTGTTCGGCTTGGGTCAATTCAAGCGAGCGTGAATCAGCCGCTTGCTTTGCCTGGGCAAGCTCACCTTCCGCTTTTTTAACGGCAACCTCACTTGCCGCAAGCTCTTTTTCTAGCGATGTAAGATTACCCACCAGAAGTTGATAGTTCTCTAAAGTGCCCTTCGTTGCCTTTAAACCATCTATTTGCAATGAGGCTTTTTCGGCAATCTCAAAATTCTTTAATGCCTCAGCGCGGCTTCCGTCAGCTGCGCGATGTAGCGTCTGTGCATTGCTCAGCTGCTGTTGCGCCGCTAAGCGATTTTTCGCTGCATTATTATTAGATGCGTAAAGGTGGTATATCTTTTGCGCCGCTGCCGCATTTTTTATGCGCTGCTCTTTCTCCGCAATCAACTCTCCCTCAGATGCTTTGGCTTCGAGTTCCAAGGCTTTTTTAGCCAAGATGTCAAAGCGTTTATTGAGTTCAAGTCCCTGTTCTTTTTTCGTTTTGGAGTTTTCTAGAAGGCCCGCAGCGGTATCTCGAATAACTTTCTGATCTGCTTCGGTGGCAACTAGCACCTCAAGCTCTGCCTTAATATCATCTTCCGAACTCACATCGGCCGCTCGAAGAATACCGCTGATTTCACTGTGGTGCCGTTCAACGGCCTGCTTTATTGTTGACGCTTTCTCTTTTAGACGATTTTCTATTTTTTTATAGATATGGGTTTCAAACAGTTGACTAAAGATGGCTTCACGATCTTTAGAGTCGGCCAGCAGTAGCTCCCTAAATTTGCCCTGGGGCAAAACCATAACCTGCCGGAACTGCTCCACACCCAGACCAATTAAATCCTTTATCTCATTATTGGCCTCAACAACACTTTTGGAGACAATTAGACGACCATCAGCGCTGCCATCTAGCTCGCGAAGTTGTGCCTCAGCCGGCTGTGTTGTTGTGCCCTCTCCACGGCTTTTGGCCCGCTCCTGCATGGGCACTCGTCGAATCAGGAATTTTTTCTCGCCCAAAGCAAATTCGAGGCTTACCTCGGTTATGACATTTAGATCGGCATGATCGCAGCGCATTTGACTGCCGTCGCGCTCATTGCCCGTGGTCTGTCCATAGAGCGCAAAGCAAATTGCATCTAGGATCGAACTCTTGCCTGCGCCGGTTGGCCCGTTGATTAAGAATAACGGGTTAGCTCCTAGGCGCGTAAAATCGACAACTTCTATTCCTGCAAATGGCCCGAACGCTTGAATTGTTAAGGTTAAGGGTTTCATGCCACACTCTCTTTAAGTAAATCACTGATCACGTCAGTAATTGCTTTATCTTGATCCTCGGTCATTTTTTGACCACTCATTCCTTCGAAGAAATCACGAAACATATCCAGTTCGCCTCGCTTTAGCTTATCGCGATTCACCGCCTGTTCACCGGTTATAAGCATTCCCGGTTTTTCAAGTTGTAGCACATTCGGGTATACCGCCCGCAGCTTCGCCATCGGATCTAAAATGGCATGGTGATCGGTTAAGCGCACTAGCAAGTAATCATCCCGATTCGGGTCAACAGCACCCCGTTCTAGAATTGTTGCTAACTCACCCTCCACAATCCGCAGATCACGCAAGGGTATAAGCGGCAAGTGTCGCTGAGATTTAAAACCGCTAGCGTCCACCTCTACAATAGTTACGCCCTTCTTTTGATTCTGTTCAGAAAAGCTGTATTTCATTAAGGAGCCGGAATAACGAATATACTCTTCACCTCGGTGCTGAGGGCTGTGTAGATGGCCAAGCGCCACATAATCAAAATCCACACAGGGTTGATAACTAACCCTGTCTGAGCCACCGATGGAAAGGGGCCGCTCCGAGTCTGACTCTTCAGAACCAGCAACAAAGCAATGGCTAATCAATACCGATGCAGTGTTAGTTATGCGATTTTCTTTAATGTGCTCAACAAGATAGGTGTGCGCCTCATCGTAAGTACTGACCGCCACCCCATATAAATTGCGAACTGTTTCGGGGTCGTTATACGGCAGGCCATAAAATGCGACATCACCATCGGCATGCGGGATAACAACTGGTGTAGTTACTTGCTCTAAATCACCAAGTATATGTAGACCGGCCTGGCTCAACTGCCGCGCACCAAAACGTAGGCGACGCGCGCAATCGTGATTACCGGGAATAAGAATGACCGGCACCTTCATTTCTTGGCAGATCTTAGTTAGCAGCCCATCAAGCAAATCCACCGCAATTGCAGGCGGAACTGAGCGATCATAAATATCACCCGCTATCACCAGCGCATCTACCGCTTCTTTTTCAATGTATTCAAGCAGCTGATTCAATACGTGCCGCTGATCTTCTAGTAGCGATACATTGTGAAACTGGCGACCGATATGCCAGTCTGATGTATGGATAAACTTCATTGCTGTGGCATCCCCTGATAACGCGTTCTGTAATTACAGTTTTTAATGCTTGCCGTGCACGACGGTAGCTGTGCTTTTAACACAATACCTAGATCAATACTGCGTGCCCTCACCACGCCTATAGTGCCGCGCGTATAAAGCCAAATACTTGCTCACCCCAGCCTCGGCCACTGGCTTCGCTATCCACGGTTTCGACAACTTTACCGTTTATATGGATTTCGATAAGAAGGTGATCTCCCTCTCGATGGGACTTTGGCAAAATTTTAAGTTCAGTTTCGCCAATACGATAATGGCGATCCAATCCCTGTCCGCCGGGATCAGAAAAAGCTGAGAAGTTTGAACTAAGCCTATTCTCTACCTTTTCTACCTCTCCCAAATAATCGGCGGCCACAAAATCGCTTTTGCGGTCTGGCTCCGCTAATACTCCGCACAACCAACGCGAATTTTGCACATCAAAAGGCGATGTTAAATGGTTGGTGATTTGCAACGGTATCTGCTGCTTATCAGAAATACTCATCTCTTTTTCTTCTACGATCACTCCATCCGTCTCATGTAGCGCCTCAAGAAAGCGGTTGCAGTTAGCAAGGACTCTCCTGACCTGAAACTTTTCAAAAGTGTCATTCTGATATGGAAAGAGAGACTGAATTTTTTTGTCGTCGCTAAAGTCTGCCTTGCCTTGCAGGCTGCCGGATTCGCGTTGAACAAGCCCACCAATACGGTCAACGCGTCCAGTACGTTGCTCTACAGACGACGCGGTGTGGGAAATACCATGATGAACAACCGTGCGACAGAAGGTATGAAGATCTACCCCCTCTTCGTAAACTGTGGTCGCTACCACAACCCAGGGCATTCCGGGCATGCGGAAATGCGTTGTGATGCGATGTCTACGCTCATCCGTCTGCCCGCCTTTAGCTGCGGCTGTCGGCGCCTGCCCCGCGAGTTCTTGATTTAACATACGCCGTGCAGAGCGAATACCATCGTTATCAGAGCGCGGTTCTTGGCCGCTTATAAAGACCGCATCAAGAGGCCGTCTGACTTGCCTAAGTACATCTAATGCTGGGAAATTCAGCTTTTTAATGAGATCAAAGTTTTCGTTTACTTCAAGAAGCTCCCAGCCACCCGATGCTCTAAAGTCAGCAGCACTATTTGCCTGTTGCTGCCAGCGCGCGGCTAATTGCTGCGCGACCTCAGTGGCATTCAGTCCGAAGCTCGCACCAGGAACATGAAGCGCGCCACCACGCGCAGCCAAACAGGCCAGATACAAATCAACCGATGGCGCGCCGTTGCGCAGCAGCGCAGCTTGGACATGGCGAATTTGTTCACGGCGCCGTAACGCCGTTCTAAAATCAAAGTCAGCATTTTGATTAGTCAGCTCAAATGCGCCGCGGGGAACAATACGCCATACCGGTCCGCCTACCGGAGTACGAGCCATCGCTGAGTTTACCCCTTGCGTAGAGAGCATCTCGTTAATTAGCACTTCATCATAGTTTTGTTTATCGTCAGCCTTGGCAACCGCCAAACCAAATACTTCGTCGAGCAAGATATTTAGCTTGTCCTGCAAATATGCGTAGGCAGACTCGCCTGCCATCCAGGACAACGCACCGTACTGTACGCCGTGAAATGCGCGCCTAAAATTATCACTGCTACTGTGTTCTTCTGGTATGAAACGCGCTATCTCGGCAATGACGTTAGATACATCCATTCCGGTGTCAGAGGCCAATTTATCGAGTATATGTTCCGGTCGCTGCAATACCCAGTCTACGTAGTTTTCTTCAAGCACAAGGGTGAAACGACTGCGCGCCTCTAACTGTTCGCGCATCCGCCTGCCGCTAAATATATCGGGAAATTCCGTTAATCCGCGATGTTCACCGCGAAAAAGCCAAGTAAACAGTGAGGGAACGACTTCTGATACCGAATCGTCTTCCTCCTCGTCGGACGCATCATGCTCAGGAGGCATTGGGTCTTCGGTATTATCAGCCACATCAACGGTATCAATATAATCCCTAGATGCGCGCTTGCGCTTCCACACCGCCTCTATACGATCAACAAGCTCATGTTCGCTCTCTTGTACAACCGACTTAAACAGGGATATTAGTACCTGATCAAACTCTTCCGATGCTCGCGCCGCGAGGTCCTTTGTTGTTGCCACCCGCCGAACAAAAACCAGTGATTTTTCGCGCTGACGAATATTACGGCCCAGCATTTTAGTTACCGCATTCAGTTTGGGGTGGGGCACTTCTTCAGCAAAATTGGTGCGGTAGCTTTCGCAGAGATCAGCTATTAAGCGCTGATCTGGCATAGCTTGATCAAGCTTACCTGCTGCATCATCGACTTCCGTTAGCGAGCTTGCAGTGCCTGAATAGATTTCAAAACTCTCCAATGCACCGATTCGAAAACGACCACCCGACCGCGCCTGCAACAGTTCAAATACATTCTTCTGGATAACGGCGTTAACCAATCGCTCAGAGGGCGACGCCGAGTGCATCGGTATATTCGGCGCCTCAACCCCACCGGCACGCCACTCTTGTCGATACATATTTCGGGTGTAGCGTGAACCGTCTTGAAGACGCAGCTCGCCAACTCGTCGAACGATTAAGCGTTGTTGCAGCGCGCGCTGGGCACCTAGCGGGCCAGATTCCGCTAACTCTCGAATCGTTACTGGCTCACCGAGCTCTCCTTCTGGCGGCAATAGAGTGGCATTGTCTTTACCAAAAACTTCAAACTGCCTGACAAGACTTGAAGGGTCGCCATTTTCCATTGGCGTGGCTGAAAGCAATAATAGCCAAGGCGCACTCGGCGCCACACTGTCAGGCTTGTCGCCAAATAGGTGGAACATGGATTCGTTGCGAATTGACGACGCCTCGCTCTTACGATAGCCATGTTTGAGGTTGTGGGCCTCATCGACAATGATCAAATCATAGGCGCCAGTCTTAGCAATGAGACTGCGGATCGTGTCCGTAAATTTAGCCTGAGTTGGATCGCTGCGCACCACATCCATCTCAGCACAAATGCTCTCTGGAAGATTCATTTTAAAGCGCCGCAGCTCATCCGCCACATTGTCAGCACTGATCCCCAAACTAAAGGAACTCATGCGCAATACCGTGTCGTGGGGTTCTTTTTCGTGAACGTCCCGCACCCAATCAGACAGACGGTCTGGCAGTAACACCGGCCAATCTGAACTGCCTTGGGGGGTTTTGACGCGATGATCTGCCGTTCGCCAATTCTGCTGAACAAAGCTGCTTAGGTCGGACGACCACTTTTCTTGAATATTGCGACGCGGCGTAATAATCAGCACTCGCGCTTCTGGCTTCTGGTAACGCAATAAATGCATAACCGCTAAGCCGATATAGGTTTTTCCCATTCCCACTTCGTCGGCCAAGTAGGCAACGCCGTTACGAACCAACATATTAAATAAGGCGACGGCTCCGTCTTTTTGAAGATCGCCAATACCGGCGCGACGAATCGCCTCAGTAGGCGCAAAATCAATAAGCCCATTTACATACTCTCTGGTGATGCTTTGAATGTTAGGGATCATGACGCCACCTTCATCTTCGCGTTTTGGCTGTAGTTCGTCTCAACCCATTCCACTAGCACCGCAGGATTGGGGCACAGAGGATCTTGCTCAAGTAGGACGATAACTGCCTTGCGCGCGGCGTTGCGCATTTCCGCTAAATCAGCCATTAGCTTTTTCATTTCCATTTTAAAGCCATGACGGCCCGCAGGCTTTCTCAATACCTCCGCTGAATCGTATAAGGACAGTAGCGCGATATAATGCTCCACTGGATCAAACTTCGGTAATGCTAGCGAAGGCGCATCTACAGCGGGGCTCAATTTACTGGCAAGGTAGCGGACACTCATTGCCCCATTGCCAAACAGGCGGGATTGGATCTGAAGACGGGAGAAATCGTCGAGAGCATCTTTGCCCTCAAGCTTTCGTAATAGTTCTGATTTGAAACGCCACATCGCCAAAAAAATATCATTTAAACGGTCTTGGTCAACGACATCATCTAGCTCCGGCGACGAGCCCTCGCTCGACGCGCGCAGGTCGTCCGGCAAGCCAGCCCGAGCCACATGGTTGGCTTGCCGCTCGTCAGCGCCCATTTGCCAATCGCGAATTAGGTCATCGACATCACGTTCCATGGTCGGCGCAGGAGGTTTTGCATGTAAATTGAGTTCTTCGACCAAACACAACCACGCCATGTCGGCCGATGAAGGCAAGGCCACTTTGGCCGTCGGGCTACGGAATAAGGATTGTGTTTTTGGCGCGTCTAATTGGAGCTTCTTTTTCTTGCCTGCCGATATCGTCAACAGTGGCGCGTGCCCAGCGCCGATGTGCACTGCAAGTGGCCGTGTATCTTGATTATCTACAATTAAAATGTGTGATTGCCAATCAAATCTCAATGCAATTCTTGGAATCGGGTCGGTACATATTTGGTCTTCTGCGGGTTTCGGCTGAGTCCGGCAATCAGATACTTGAATATCGAAATCCAGCGGCCTAAGCCAAGCCGTTAATGGCTTAGCACCCTCGGCGACGGTTCGACTAAAAACCAGACACGCTTCATCATTGCGAGGCGGGACGTCCCGATTACCTTGCGTTGACGCATTTGCCGAACCGACAATGAGTACCTCATACAAAGGCGTCCAAAATCGGTAAACCTTGGCGTGCAAGAATCGGCGCAGTTTATTACCATCTTTATCTTGGAGCTGACTTCGCAAGCGATCAGTGGGAAATTCAGCCCAAGCAAAATTACCGATCTCGTTAAATGCGGCAACAACCTCAGGCTCAACATCAAAAACCTCACCATCGTTGGGACACAGGCACAATATTGGTGGCGATGTGTTCTCGCCGCGGCGCTTTATAAACTGCGCACTCGCCCAATTCACTATTTTGGGTGGTACTGTACTGAAGTACGGCGACAATATTTCAAGCCGCCACTCGGCCTCTGTAACCGCCAAGTCGCCGCGCAAAACCTCTTGGTAGAGCCACTGACTCAAACTCAACTCATTTTGACCAAACCAGAGGCGACTGCGGTAGTCGGATTGATAGCCCCGCGTAGTAAAAGCTTGCGGCTTAAGCTCAATAATCGTTTTTAACAAAATACCAATCGCATCCGACGCTGGTGCGTCATCACGTAATTTTTCGAGCAATTCACAAACATCGACGAGTAATGAGCTTTTCACACCAGATTGAAGTGGAATCACTTCAATAGCACAGGCCTCATAGTTTTGGCCCCAACCTGGCCGCGTCAGATTGGCCGAGGAGCAGCCTAGCACCAGGCTTAACTGATCACCATTACGGACTTGCCCAATAATAAGTTTGGGGTGAAAGCAGCCCTGGGCGCGGATGACGGGGTGCGCCTGCCAGCGTAATTCTTTGGTGACGCTACCGCTCGCCTGTAAGACCGTTTCGCCGCGTATGAGATTATTCGCATCGTATAGAACGCTAATAGGCGTAGGTGAATCTTCTAAATACTCAAACAGTGGTCGATGCGGCTCGGTCGCCGGGCCTTCATCCAAGTGAGGAAAAAAAGCGGGCAATATCGATTTTTCGAGATAACTAACATCTAGGCCAAATGTTGTCAGTACTAACGCCTCGACAATGCCGATCTTTTTAAATTCTGTGCTTATTTGCTGATAAAGTGCGATATCCTTATCCATTATTAGGCTCCGACAGATAGCCGATTTCACGGGCTACCGATAACCACGACCGAAGGAAATAATCGTATCGCCAGCGAATCCCACTCGGGTGAATATCGAAATCAGGACACCAAGGTTCATCAGACGGGTCTCTAACATTAAGCACATCGTCGTCGTGCAACTCGACCCACGCCGCGCCTTTGCGGTTTGTCATTACGCTTTTGTGCCGCGCTAATAGTACTTTCGCCAGCGATTCAAAGGAGTTTGCACTTGCCAGCGCGATACGTCGGCATTCCGCTAGAACCAAGGATTGCGGCGCCTGAATTTGCCGGAGCCGGTTTAGCCAATCTGTGTTGTAGCCATTTTCGTAAGCCCACTGTGCAGCGACGTGAAGATCGGTCCCTTGCTCAAACTTCATGCGACACACATCAAAAACCCATTCACACAGGCCAATCATAGCTTCATGCGCCATCACTTCCGATGCAAACGCACGAACTGACTCGCTACCCGATTGCGCCAAAGTTTCCCAGAGTTGACCAACAGTGAGCACAGGTTCCTGCGTCCATATCGTATTAAGATCTCTAGCTAAGTCTTCCAATGCCGGCCTTGCATAGGATTTAGCTGTATCAATTTTCGGTACCAGCAAATGCCCAAACCAAAATTCGCCCCATACCGCTTCGTAAGTTAGCGCTTGCTGCGCAAATAGGCTTGCCAAACCCTCAAACTGTTTCAAATCCAGCTTGAGGGATTTTTCTTTGAACAGGCGTGCAAAGACATCCGAATACTGAGAAGCGATATCCCGCGCGGCCGACTGGCGATAGAGTTGCGACGCCTCCTCCGTCAATTTATACCCCGGCTTAGTGGCTTTATTCATTTGAATAAGACCACTCCCTAAACTCGCCTGATGGTAATAACCCCAGTAGCCCGTATTCTTCTGTGACCGCACCAGCCAGAACGGCGTTTCAAAGCCTACGGTGATATAGCCATCTTGCACGCGACCGGGTACACCAGATATTCCAGGGAAATTAGGCGTGGACGGAATAAGCTCCGCCCTCACCAGTGCACAGAGTTGTTCGAATTTACAAAACGCCGGCCATTGATCATCGGCAGAGGCATTAGCGAGTGCCGGCGCAATTTCCTCTAGTAACCCATGAAATAGAAAGCGGGTTAAAAAGCCTCTGTAAGACGGCGTTACCGTTGTGAGATACGGAATCATTTTCCGCGCTATGCTCGTCCACTCTGGTAGGAAGCGTAGCGGATCTCGAGACCCTTTCGGGATTTCTCGCGGGTCTTCCGCGGTAAAGAAAAATACTGGGGCGTTCATCCATTTCACCTTTTATGTTTTACGTATTAAGCGGCCACTTCGAGTAAAGTTCCAGCAACTATCAGGTGTAAATAACACCCCAACACCGGACGTGCGCTAAGCTGTTGAATGGCCTCTCGATAGCACTGAAGTTGTCCTGAATACTTGCTCACCATCTCTGGCCACTGACTACAGCCACCGGGTGCAGACTTATGGTCTATGATCAAAAAGCCGTCTACCGTTTCGACCAACAAGTCGATAAAACCTGACACGGACTGCCCATCGCTATTCACCCATTGAATTGGAAACTCAGGATAAAGCTTGGTCACGTGATGCGCTTTACCCAGATGTTCTATTAGCTTTCTCCCTGATTGCAGCACGTCCTCTACGCTAACTGCATCCTCGACGCCAAAGCGCTCTAGAATAGCCTCTGCCTGCGCGACATCGAGCCCGCCAGCAAAATTCATGTCGGCCGCAAAAATTCCATGGAATGCGTTGCCCAGGTCTGCCATTTCAACGCTCTTCTTTAGCTCGAATCGCTCACCCAATTCGACAACGCTCTTAATCCCAGCCCCTTCAACTCCGACCACCGACGACGGTGATATAGATCGAGGCAGTACTCTGCCTTGAAATTTCTCCAAGGCAATATACTGCGGTTGATACCCTTTGTGTTCGGGAAAGATTCGAGCAAAGCCTTCTACGGTCTGTGTTGGTATAGCCGTACCGTTAGGCATAACAAGGGTGCCTCCGTCAGGAAACAACCACGGTGTATTCAAGGTACTCTTCACCGAAGATGCTTGTCCTTTACTGGCCAACACAAGCAGATCGCGGGCACGCGTAAAAGCAACGTACTGAACACGCTTTTCTTCTTCCAAGGCGCTAAGCGATTCCGCTTGCCCCGTCGGCGATGCCTCCACCCTATCTTTAACGGGAACACCGTTCTTATTGCTACCAAAGAAAGACGGGAAGAACCGCAAACAACGTCCTTTAAGCGGATCGGCGATATCAATTTTGTCGACCACGCTGAGCGCCTTTAGTCCCCATAGGCGGCTTCGCGGTTCAAACTCTAGGTCGTGACATATCACTACCGGCCACTCCAGCCCTTTAGAGCCATGGTAAGTAAGCAGCTGAACGGTATCGTCATCAACAGTAACGGCCTGTAAATCTTCCTTATCTTTCTCCAGCTCACTTAGCCACTGCAACAAACCCGGCACGGTGGCAGCAACATGCTTCAGCTGACACGACGATTCGTACTCCTGCGCATAGCTAATTAAGCAATCGATATTGGCGAGACGAACTCGCGCCCGCTGCGCCGAAGGCCCCCAGCGAACAACAGCCTCCCGAACGCCGGCCACCGCCAATGATTCATTTAGCGCTTCAACCGGCGTTAAGGCATCCAACCGTGGCCTCATAGCTGCGAGGGCGACTAGCTCAGGCAACGCGCCCTCACCCTGCTCACCCCAGGAACCTGAAGGCTGATCTGACTGTAAATAACGTAAACGCTCACTCAGCCAAGCATCAACACTCTCGGCATGCACGAGGCCTCTAATTTGGGCGCTCGCTAATGTATCCTTCTCATCGAACACACGGCGCAAACAGGACAGCGCCAACACACTCTCGGGTGCCTTTAGCAGGCCAGGGCGCGAATAACTGACCGCCACACCTACCGCAGCAAATGCATGAGCGAGCTCGGTTAACCGCGAGTTTTGGCGGCAGAGGACGGCAATATCGCCATAGCGGCACGAACGAGGAATTTCCGTTTTCTTATCTACTATCTGAAAGCCATCCTCGACCAGCGTGCGGATCATCGACGCAAGCATATCTAGCTGCTCAGACTTTTTGCCACTCAATTCCCAATGCGCCACAGCGGCATTTTCAGGGAGTACTTCCTCGCGCGCGGGCTGGAGAACAATCTTGTCGCGACTTAGGGAGTTTTCGAAAGCATTGGCAAAAATTTCATTGCAGTAATTCACCAAGGCAGGTCGAGAGCGCCAGGACTTTTCTAGCACCGCCAGTTTACCGCCATCCTTCGTTAGCTGGTCGACCACCGCATGCATCAGTTCCGGATCAGAGCCACGAAAACCATAGATCGCTTGCTTGATGTCACCCACCCAGATGACCTTGTCTGCCAATGCCGCAAGACGCGAAAACAAGGCAAGCTGAATGGGGCTGGTATCCTGAAACTCATCCACCATGAGCAACTGTAGCTCTTCTTTAAGCGTTTCTTTTACCGTGGGGTTTTCCAGTAATTGATAGACAAGCAATTCCTGATCAACAAAATCTATTAATCCCTGATGCTGCTTAATTGCCTGATAGGCGTTTAAACACTGCGCGGCTATATCGAATAACTCCGCGGTGTATTCGCGAATATCTGCTGTGAGTCGCGAATGCACCTCGTAATCACCGGCAACACTCTGTACCGGCTCCGCCGCCAAGCGACTTTTAGCGCCAGGCCCTTTTTTGCTGAGCGCTATCCAATCTGGCCAGGGCAGATTCTTCGCAGACCCAAACGAGATAACACGGCGCAGGAGATCAACATAGGTTTTCGTTGCGCCCGTCGTATCTACAGTAACGTCTATCTCTGTTAGCGCTTGTTCGGCGGCAGTGAACAGCAAGGCATCGAGGTCGCGCGTTATTGGTTCACGAAAATGCGCGATAAGCTCGTCACTACTTTGCTTTGCAAAACCGGGCAATGCATCCGGCTGGCAGTTATTTGCTCTAGCAGCGCTAACGATATCGGCAAGTTGTTTTCGCCACAAAGGCTGCCCGTTATCTTCGATGCCGAGGCGATACGACAAGCCGTTCAATCGCTGTATTTTGTCCAGGTCTTCGCCAAGCACTTCATCAACCGCCTCATTGAAAAGGCGCTTTTCCTGTTTATCGTCAATGACATTAAGTTCGGGCGAGTAGCCCGCCTCAAAACTAAAGCGTTGCAACAATAAGCCACACACACCATTCACGGTGCCAATCATCGACTGGCTCATTTGATTCGCTAAGGTGATCAAGCCCGCTTCCATTAACGCTTCGCGTACCCGCTCCTGCAACTCCGTGGCAGCACGACGCGTAAACGTGGTTGCAATCACGCCCGCTGGCTGCACATTTTGCGATTCCAGCTCTTTCCTTAATCTGTTTGTCAGGCTGTAGGTCTTGCCACTGCCTGCACCCGCACTGATAAACTCAATGTGCTGACTCATGCGCCCTCCTCCCATCCGACCAATGGGCCATACTTGCTAAACGATTCGTACACGACTTCATTTGGCAGCGCTTTACCGCTCAGTAAAAACTCAGCCATGGGCTCTGCTGTTCCTGAGCAATTTACTTCTATCATTCCGCGATCTAGCTGTGCGCGACGCTCAGCCCAACTGTATTCAAACCTGACCCAGAACTCTTGAAGTGTTTCGCCATTTTTTGGCTGAACGATGGTAGCTTTTGGAAAAAAGTCATCATCAAGGACAAGCATCTGACTTTTATCAATAATGAAATAGCCTACGGCCGGAGTAATTTCATTGGATTGCCTAAATAGCGAAGAATAAATAGCCAGCTGCAAATATTTGCTGTCCTTAAGATCGGCCTGACGGTATTTAGCCCGCCCCCACTTAATATCAACAATAGCGACGCGGCCGTCGGCCTTGCGCGCGATTAGGTCTACTCGACCAGCCAAATCACCGCCCACGTACCGGCCGGCAAATTGCCCTTCCATTTCAACACTAACAACCTCCGCACCTTTAAGATGAGATAACAGTGCCACAAGCGCATTGCTCACATTCAAAATGAAACGTTCCCGCTCAGGTGCGCGGCCTAGTTTTAGGAGTACCGCGCCCTGCATGGGCAGTAAGCTGCGCAGATGCTGAATAACCCAGACTTTAGCGTCATTTGCATCCGCAATAGTGATATCGGGAAACGCGACGAAATAGTCTTCAAAGGCCTTATGCGCCAACACACCCTTCAGCATATTCTGGTCGCTAACGCTTAGGACCTTGCCTTCACGAATTTTCGCCGGATAACGAAGCACCCACATATAGGGGCCATAAATAAAGCTTTCGAGACTTGAAAACGACTCTGCGTCACGCTTAGGAATCTCAGCGCCACCCTCTAGTTTCCAGACGCGCGATTTGACCGGTAGCCTTGCTAACTCAGTACGCTGATACGATGCAAAAGAATCGAGAAGTAGATCAGGCCGGCCTTGGATATGGGGCAGCAATTGCGCTTCTGGGAGCGCATCCGCGATGCATCGCAAACGGTCGAATACCGGATGTTCAGTTTCTGCATCAGCATGAACGACCATAATCAGCCGCGATTTAGCTGCGTAGATCGGCCGAAGCCAAGACGCAGCCTGTTGCTCCGACAGCTGATCCGGGTTCGGCAGCATGACTCCGTTAGCCCGTAAATTACTTATCTCAGCCTTGGACCAAGGATATCGCGGCATGGATCGAGCGCTATCTGCTGCCCACCATATTATTGAGTCTACCGGCGTAGTGCAGGCTGCAGGGTCCCTAAGCGTCGCCAGATGAGCCATATCTGGACTAAGTTGGGCTTGAACATCAGAACGGGATGCCCCCTCACCGCCGACGGCATATACTAAGCGGCGCAGTGAATCTGCATCGATCAATGCTTCGCCTTGCTCAACCAGCTCTTGGAGTGCAGCGCGCAACTCCCGTATTTGGTTCATAGCGCTATAATAAATAAGCAAATCGCTTGGCGGCTCATTCTGCGCGCTGAATTGCGCAACGCGTTGACTCAGCCAATCATAAAGCGCCTCAACCCGCGTGCTTACATTGGGTAATGGCGCACCAGGGTGTGGGAGGAATTTGTCAGCCTCTAGCCAAAAACCAATGGCGTCGGTAATTGATGATTCACGCGCCGCTGCATCCTTTTCTGAATCAGCAAGCTCGGCAGCTCTTGCAATAGCCGATGCGATAGCTGACTTCCACGCATCCCCCCCCATTCCGGGTTCCGCAGCAACCGCTTCGGCCAGCCTGAGGCGTACAATTTTAGGAATAGGGCCAACCGGATGGGCGAGAAACTCTAACATTCTCGACGGGTCGAGTGGCTCCCAAAGCATTTCTAGCGCCAAAGGCAGCACTTGCATTACTGGCCTAGAAGCAGAGCGACCACTTACTGACAACATGGGGAGACTTCTCGCATTCAATGCAACATCTAGCTCGGAGGCATCTCCTTCAACAAGAAGCCCCGAATTGGCAGCCTCCTTTTGCCCACACAACACTGCGTAGTTACTAGCGAGCCAGGCGGCGGAGATTGCTCGGGAAGGCGCCCTTACAACCAATATCGTCCCGTCTCCGGCCAAAGCCAACTTAGCTTCGCTAAGTCCATCAATAAGATGGCGCTGGATACGGCCCAAATCTGATTCCGGCTGAGCAAATTCGTAAGTCGCCTCGGCCCATTCAGTGCCAAGACTTTCCAACAAAATTTGCCAAACCTTGGGGTAACACTCTAGAGCGTCGAACGAGCTTATTTGCAGGCTTAGGTCACTGCTTGGCCAGCGCTCCAACACAGCACGGACCCGCTGCCCCTCGCAGGGAGCGACAGCACCAATAGCCAGCTGCTCTACTTCCGAAAAGGTAGCCAAACGACCGATCGCGCCAGCCAAAGCCTGGCCGTTCCAGCCAGCAAGATACAAAGAATCGCGCCATTGAAGCAGTGTTTTTGCTACCCCAAGAGGATCAACAGCAAATGAACGATGGTAAAACTGGCCAGGATGATCACACTGCTTAAGACAAGCACGGTAGGCTATTACTCGCGCAGTAAAGCTTACTTCGAGACTCTGTAGACCTAGCTGTGACTCTAACCATCCGAGTAACATCGCTGGTCCAGCATTAATACAGCCAAAATCGAGCGAATCAAGGCGCGTGGCTCCTGAATCAAAACCCAGGCCCAGTGTAAAAGAAATAGACATCGCTTCCCGTCCTTAGTATGTATATTTTTGCGGAGCAACATCATTGTCTCCGCACTCATTCCTTAAGCAATAATCACCATAGCGTATCACCGGAAAGGCGCCTAACCTATAGGTCATGATAATACTCACGACCGCTTTCTAATGTGATATACACAATTCCGCCAGAAAAAATGGCAAAAACACATGCGGCTGGAATACTACCAACAGCCATACCAATTGCGCCAAATATGACAATCCACGGCAAGCAATAAACACATAACATCACCCTACCGCCCAAGGTTGTTAATTCAATTGCGGCGACAAACACCATTGACGCTAAAAATGCCCACCACGATGCTGACAACAAACCGACCACAATGCACAACAGCGTATAGTGTAGGCTATACCAGTGGGCATGCTGCCTATTCCACCCTGCACGTGTCACTCCACGCCTTACATTTTGACTGCGCATATAATCACCTCAGGCAAAACTATACTGCAGCAAACGACGACATGTATATAATGGCTACATATACATGTCGCATTTTCAAGCAGGACAAATACCACCTCAGGGCGGTGATCCAATATGCAGACGCCTAGATTACGCAACCCTGCAACCCGAACACAGCCTCGCTTTAACACCGGATAGGATTACCAGAGAATACGGCCAGATTTTCAGCAGATTTATCTAAGGAATAGGAATAAGATCAAACACAGGTATTTCGGTTAATAATAAGGCAACCATGCCAAGAAAAATCAAGGAGTAGCGACTCACAATGCGAGTACTAGGGATTGACGGCTGTAAGGGTGGGTGGATCTACATAGGCCTAGACGATAATGAACCATGCTTCGGCGTTGTCAAAACCATTAAGGAACTCACCTTGTCCCAAGATGATGACTCCCGCTACCTAATAGACATTCCCATCGGCTTAATCGATGCAGGCGCGGAGCGAGAATGCGATCGCCTCAGTCGCCGATTACTTGGCCAAGGACGGGGCAGCTCAGTATTTCCATCACCAACTCGGCAAGCCATTTATTGCAACGACTATCTCGAAGCCAGTGCATTAAACCACCAATTTACTGGGCGAAAGCTCAGCAAACAAAGCTGGGCAATCTCACCCAAGATTCGTGAGCTTGATGAATTGCTTGAAAGTGAGCCCAGCCTTAAGGGGAAAATTAGAGAAGTTCATCCTGAACTGCTATTTCATGGCTTGGCGGGTGGCAAGCCGATGCGCTGGAGCAAGCGCACGCCCGAGGGTTTTCTTGAAAGATTGGAGCTATTAGATTTGGTATTTCCCAAGGCTAAAAGCTTATTTACGCGTATTCGCGAGTCCACGAAGCCCTCAATTGTTGCAGCCGATGATATTCTCGACGCCATGGCTGCCGCAGTATCTGGCAGCAACCCTGACTTTTTAATGCAAACCATTCCAATCGATCCACCCAGAGACCAGCGCGGCCTCCCAATGGAAATGGTTTACCCAGTATCACAACGGAGGTGAATTTATGTTCGACGAGCTCAAGCATCGCCATAGGCAAGTAAGAGAGAGCTACTCAGAAAACCTCAATCTTAGAATACACAGAGCACTTAGCTGGCTGAAAGCCGCAGAGTCATCGGAAGACGTCGACGGGAAATTCATTTTCCTGTGGATCGCCTTCAATGCAGCGTATGCCTTCGAAGTCGATGACCGCTACCGCACGGCAGAACAAGAAGCGTTTAATGAATTTATCAGCAAGCTATGCCGTCTCGACAAATCACTTAAATTAGAAAATCTTATCTGGAATCAATTTCCCAATGCAATCCGCGGTTTACTGAAAAACCAATATATCTTCCCCAAGTTCTGGGATTTCCAAAGCGGTAAACTCACTGACGACGAATGGCAGACAGACTTCAGCAAAGCCAATACCGCTGCGCATAAAGCACTCGGCGCCCGCGAAACTGAAAAAGTCATTAGTATTATCCTCAGCCGCATTTATACCCTCCGCAACCAGCTCGTTCATGGCAGCGCAACCTGGGGGAGTAAAGTAAACCGTCAGCAACTTCAGGACTGCGCCCAACTGATGGGCTGCTTCATACCGGTGATTATAGAAATCATGCTCGAATCCCCAGATACCTTGTGGGGAGATCCCCTCTATCCCGTCATTGAGCGCTAATATGACTTCTACTGATTTAGAAAAAACTAAAAATGCCTTTGTCGGCTGCCTGCTGGGTGGCGCGGTCGGCGATGCCCTAGGCGCTCCAGTAGAGTTCCTAGCATTGGATGCGATTCTTGCCCGTTTTGGCAGCGCCGGTATCCGCGAGTACGCACCAGCTTACGGCGGGCTTGGCCGAATCACCGATGACACCCAAATGACGCTTTTTACTGCCGAAGGATTAATACGAGGCATCGTTCGGGGCCAAACAAAGGGTATTTGCCATATTCCATCCGTTGTCGCCCATGCATACCAGCGCTGGCTTATTACTCAAGGCAGAAGTAACCACACGGTATCAACCAGCGAAGATGGCTGGCTGCTTGGGGTTAAAGAGCTTCACTCTCAGCGGGCGCCAGGTATTACCTGCCTGTCCGCACTTGAAACCAACCTTTCATTTGGCGAGCCGGCGGTAAACAACAGCAAAGGCTGCGGCGGCATAATGCGCGTCGCGCCGGTAGCACTGGTCAGCAAACGAGGCCCAGGTGAATATGACCCGGAGTGGGCCTTTGATACCGCAACTCAAATCTGCGCCCTCACCCACGGTCACCCTTCGGGTCAACTGTCTGGTGGCTTTTTTGCAGCCTTTCTAGCATGTATCCTGAATGGCGAATCAAAACTAGATGCCGTCACGAAAAGCAGGAAATTGCTGATACAACACCCCGATCACGAAGAAGTCTTAACCCGTGTAGATCAGGCCGTACTTCTCGCGGATACTGCGCCACTGCAGCGCGATCGCCTACCCGAATTGGGCGAAGGCTGGGTAGCGGAAGAAGCTTTAGCGATTAGCCTGTACTGCGCCCTATCGACTGACTGCACCGAGGAAGCCATCGTATTAGCGGTTAACCACAGTGGAGATAGCGACTCAACCGGCGCGATTACTGGGAATATAATGGGAGCAATTAATGGCACCAGTTCAATCCCGCAGCATTGGCTTACGCCGTTAGAGCTTAGGGAGATAATTGAACAAATCGCTATCGATATGATCGACATTAGCGACCATGCCGACGAACTGCGGGGGAGGTATCCGGGCTACTAGGCGTAGTTCATTGCCTTGTCCGCCCTTGCTTGCGAGATCATAAAACACGCCCCCACAATATAAGCGACAAATTATGTCTCATAATAGCGCACACTGAAGCCAATACTGATTATTTGGCACTTACCCAGATCGCGATAGATCTGCGCAGGCTAACGGAAATTACTATACAGAGAAGGACTAAGAGGCCATAACATGACAACAAAAGCAGATTATACCAACGACCAAGTGGTCATCGACTTTATTAATTGGCTAAACAACACCACCAATAATTTTAAGCACGCCTATATACAAGAACGAACAAAAGTAGAATGGCGATGCACCAGCCTATACGACGCCTTTCATCATTATGATTGGCCTTACTCCTTTCAGGACAGATCAGGCCGAATCCTAGATAGCAAAATGCTAAAAGGTCGCCGCTACCATGAATCCGCCGAGGCCCTGGCCTATATAAAATTAGAGCTTGTTGCGGCTATCGAAAATGACAATACCAAAGATGCCGCCAACGCATGCCTGATGATTTTAGAATGGGGCGGCGTACTTGGCACCGCAAGCAGAGGAAATTGGAAGAAAGTAATCGATCTCAATGATGACTTGATTCCTTATCTTAGAGAAGTTAAAGCCTACTTTGAATCAGATGATATTAGCCTCGCTCAGAAGCGCCAATCACACTTTATCAAGATTAATGGTAAGAAAACAAAAATCATAATGAATGCCGGATTCACTAAAATATATTCGATATTGTGCACGGACTTTATTATTTATGATGGCCGCGTTGGTGCCGCGCTTGGTCTATTAGTAAGAAAATTCCTAGAAAGCAAAAACTACAGCTCCATTCCCAATGTATTGGATTTTCGGTTTGGAAATGCTAAAACCAAATCTGTGAACAGAAACCCAAGCAGCGAAAATTTCAAATTCAGTGCTTTTAATAATTCGGACGCATTGCATATCAACAGCAATCTAATGGCGAATTGGATAATCGAAAAAATTGATCTAGACAAACACCCCGAGTTTAAAAAGAGTAACGACCCAACGCGCGCCTTAGAATCGGCGCTCTTTATGATTGGGTATCGGGTGTAATAAAATTCCAAAACTCCCAATCCATCACCATGAAGTTGACTCGTTGTTACACCGCTAGATACTGAATCAAGCCAATCCCAACGTAACTACATTATTGCTAGCGAACAGTTATTCTTATTCTGACGCCAAGCCTAGCCTAGCCTCTAAGAAAATATATGCATGAAGTGCCATGCCACCGACATGACATCGAACTTGCTTGCTATACATCCCTCAAACACAATATTTCTTGGCCGTCTTGCAGTGTGACAAGAAACGAGCCATCACAAACCCCATTAACAATATTTAGCATCCATTGTTTATTATTGAAATATGGATACAATGATGGAAATTCTATATTTCGCGAAGACCAAGAAAACAGTCTTCGAATGAAAGTATTTCACTAAATAAAAATTAGTCATTATCTACATTTTCTTGAATAAATAACGAGTCTCGAAACTTTCTGCATTCTAACGAGGCAAGCATGAACGAAGATGAACTACAGAGTTTCCCTATTTACTACCAGCAATATTCATGGGATGGCAAGCATAAGTTATTCGGCTATCCTGCGGATTCGCATCCGAATTACTCGTGGATATCGTCTCTAGAAGGTCGATTTACATGGCTAAGAAAGAATGCTAGAACCGAGAATACAGCTGCTATTTATTTACTTCGAGAAATGATTGAATGGGGCGGCAGCCAAAATGGAGTTTTTCAAAAATTCGCCGATCGTAGCGGAGAAGTAAATCTCTATGAGTTAGTTCTTCAGCTCATCAACAATATCGACCACCCCCTGTGTCAGGCTAGTTGTCGCCTCTAATTTTCAGTTAGAGGCAGTACATAATGAGAGCAAGATTTACCCAATCGTTCAAAATTCAAGCAGTAGAAAAGGCGTTTAGTCGCAGTAGTGGGACAACGTTAAACGAGGTTGCCGATTCGCTGGGGGTCGGCCACTCCACGCTCAACCGGTGGATGGTACAATCCCGAGCCCAAGAATTCGAATCCTTTACTGCTACCGAGAGTTCAAGCTTACGCCTTATGTCAAAAGAGAAAAGACCACAAGACTGGAGCTTGGAAGAGAAGCTTAAGCTGATTATTGCCTGCGGCCCATTGGATGATGAGGCCGTTAGCGCCCTGTGTCGTGAACAGGGCATTTACCCCCACCACATCAAGCAATGGACTCAGGATTTTGTCGGTGGCGCCAAGGCCAAAGCGATTGCGCCGCCTGAAACCAAAAAGCTTAAGCATGAAAACAAAATCTTGAAGAAAGAGCTTAACCGCAAAGACCGGGCCTTGGCTGAAACCGCAGCCTTGTTAGTGCTCCAAAAAAAAGTCCAGGCAATTTGGGGAAGCAGCGAGGACGACTCACAGTGAGCGCGGTGCGAGACAGCATGGTGAGCTTGATTAATGACGCACGAGCGATGGGCGCCAGACAAGCAGCGGCGTGTGAGGTGGTTGGCATTAGCGCCAAGACGTATCAGCGCTGGGATCGGCGCGACAATGTCGGCGACAGCCGACAAGATACGCTGCACTCGCCTGGAAATAAGCTGTCGGCACTGGAGCGACAGCGCATTATCAACTTGGTGAACGAGCCGGCATACGCTGACTTAGCACCTAGCCAGATTGTCCCCACGCTGGCCGATGAAGGCCGCTACATCGGTTCTGAATCGACCTTATACCGTATCCTGAAGGACGAAAAGCAACTTCACCACCGCCAGAAGTCCAAGCTGGCAAACGCTATTAAAAAGCCCAGAGCCCTAACCGCGACCGGCGCTAATCAAATATACACTTGGGACATTACCTATCTGCCCACGCGGGTTCGAGGCGTGTTTTTATACCTGTATGTCGTTATGGATATTTACAGCCGGAAAATCGTTGGCTGGCAGGTGCATGACGAGGAGCGCAGCGTCTTGGCGGCGGAGTTAATGACCGATATCTGTCAGCGAGAAGGCATCCAACGTCATCAAGTGACACTCCATTCTGACAATGGTAGTCCACAGTAAGCTATTATTTAGAAATTATTAGTGATAACTAACTCAATGTCATTCTCATAATGATGAAGTCGCAAGGAGCAGATCTTGAAAGCCAGAAAAAAAGATACCCGACTTGAAGCAAGGGTTAGCGAAGATGTGCACCAGTTAGTCCGAACCGGGGCTGAATTGTTAGGCATCACTATTTCTCAGTTTCTAGTCAATGCCGTTGAGTCAAAGGCACGGGAAGTGACTTATCAGGCTATGCATGTAAAATTGACGTTGGAAGGTGCAGAGCGAATGATGGCTGCCCTTGAGAATCCACCACCGATCTCTGACGCACTGCTAACCGCAGCAAAAAGATACAGGGAGAGGGGTTACAATTAACGCTAAAACACCTCTGACAGATTACTTAGGCCCAAGCTGGAAACTTATACAACCAAGCGCACATTCTGCTCAGCGATCGCAATAGTTACCATTGAACCGGCATTAAACGGTAAGTAGCCACTTTCAATCCCGTCAGAAAATATCACCCCATTTTCTGGCATGAGTTACTCAATACTGAGCGGGTTATCGTAATTAACCTGCCCATGCACTAGGCTGAACCCAGCCTGTTTATTGGGGAAAGGCTCGCTCACGCTGTACATCAAAAAGTACGAATCCCAAGCAAAGCTACCTGACTCCACTCGGTGCGAACTTGAATGGCAGACGCAGCGCGCACCGGCCAGCACACCCTGGTACCAGACTGTTGAACACAGCCCCGTCGATACGATAATGCCAGACAAGCCGTCCAGCTCTAGTGTGTAGTACCCCCAAGTGAACTATCCTATTGGCTCTCCTGATAGCTAAGAAAATCCCTTACAGTGGCTAAATCTTCGATGGCGCCAAGCATCAATCGAGACTTAGGTGGCATTCCGTTAAAAAGGTAATTGTCATTAGGCTTGCTCAGCCAGTTATCTGCGATCTCCTGATCTGGAAGTAAATTTTCTAACGATTTAAATATACCCAGGATATAGCTAATTCGAAGTAGGAGATCGGACGTCATTTCCACTCGTTCAGGATGGGCTTTCCAATTGTGAATCGTCTTTTCTTCAGAAATAGCAAGAATCATCATTTGCTCTTCAAGACTAAACAACCACTTACTAAAAATTTCGAAAACGACCGGCAGCACAACGCCACTCACTCCAGGGGTAGATTGAAGTTCAATGAATTTAGCTGAATGATATGCTGTCATAACGATCCCGATTCAATTTTATTTGCAATTACAATATCGTGATTAAATGTATACGCACTGACAATTAGCTAATAATTTAGAAACATAATTCAGCATACAGATTCCGTTATTTAAAATATTCATATCTCAATACTGAATCATTTTTCAATGCCAAGACGATCCAGTGCCGCGTTATCCTTCAGCTGCACTTTCACACTCAATTGTTGAAAGTCAGCCGTTTGCAGATTAAAGATAAAGGGCGCTTCTTTGGCGCTCATCGGAATATCGGTTAATGGGGTACTGGGAGCGTAGTAGAAAAAGTTAAGTCCCTCACCTTGGCGCTTTATGCGACCGCTACTGATTTGGATAATGTGAACTGTGGGGTCAGCTTTGAAGTATTGAATACCTAGCATGGCGAACCCCCTTTAATGACTTTAAGAGACTAAGTTTCTTAAATAATGTCTTAAAGACACAAAGCCGTCAAGCACTGTTAGTGTCTTTTAGACCATAATAGGCGTAATATTGCGGTAAGCTGTTGATGCGATAGCGATAAAAAAATATAAAAAATTGGTTTTTGTTGAGGTTCTGATGGCAGCCAAGCCGCGTATATACAATGTTCATGACTATGACGTGCCGCTAACGACCGTCGATAGCGTACTGTTTACGGTACATGAAGATCAGCTAAAAGTACTGCTGGTACAGCGGGGCAAAGAGCCCTTTGAGGGCAAGTGGGCGTTACCCGGTGGATTCATCGATCTAAAGCAGGATGACTCAATTGAAGCCTGCGCAATCCGCAAACTGCGGGAAAAAACCGGTGTCGAGCCGCCGTATATAGAACAGCTCTTATCTTGGGGCGGACCTGACCGCGATCCACGCGGCTGGAGCGTGACTGTCGCCTTCTTTGCCTTAGTGGCGCACTCGATCTGTGAGTCATCAGTGGCATCGGTTGCGGATGTGAAGTGGCAGCCCGTCCAATCCCTGAAGAAAGACTTAGCCTTCGATCATCGTGACGTAATTGTCGCCGCCCATGAACGGCTTCGCCAAAAGGCCCTGTACTCAATGGTTCCAGCCTTTGCTTTGCCCGATGAATTTACGCTGACCGAACTCCAGTCTTTACATGAAGTAATCATTGGCACGCCGCTAAACAAAAAGTCGTTCCGGCGCCGCCTAGAAAGCGCAGAACTGCTCGAAGATACCGGCAAAACAACGGAATCAAGAGGGCGTCCTGCCAAGCTCTACCGAGCAAAAGCCGAAAGCAAACAGTACCGCTTTATCCGCAATCTCGAAGGGTAAACAACAGAGCTACCCCGGCCACAGATAGCGCACGCTGTAAGGAGATGTTTGATGATTGACGATAAAACCATTATCTACGTCGATATGGACCATGTCCTGTGTGACTACGATGCGGGCTTTACCCAGTGGCAAGCCAAGTACCCGGAGCTTAAGTATCCACAGAGTCAGCCGGGCATGTATCTCAGCCTTGAACCAATGGCTGGCGCCATCGAAACCTACTTGTGGCTTCACAACCATCTCAACACAGCCGTATTCGTCCTAACTGCGCCGTCAGTTAAAAACCCCCACTGCTATTCCGAAAAGCGGCTTTGGGTAGAGCGGCACCTTGGCATCGACGCGGTAGATAATCTTATTATTAGCCCACACAAAGGACTGAATCGCGGCGATTACCTTATTGACGACAACATCAGCGGCAAAGGGCAGGAGTCATTTGAGGGTGAACT
>Ga0207890_1000144_pt1 | contig 27297 bp, 47 predicted proteins | sample LinPmetageLP48_FD_184059 | JGI IMG/M metagenome (GOLD analysis project Ga0207890, IMG submission 184059) | Marine viral communities from the Pacific Ocean - LP-48 (SPAdes) | ecosystem: Environmental > Aquatic > Marine > Oceanic | place: Pacific Ocean | collected 2011-06-13 | reverse complement strand
CAACGTTATTAAAAACCACCTTATCTGCATTTAGAGTACCATCTGGACTAATTACTGAATTAGAAGATAACGTTCCATTTGTTAGTGACCATTGAGTAAGATTATCACTATATCCACAAACATTACCCCTTTGTGGTTCTAAAATGTGATGCGGACACCCTTTCTGAACACCATCTATCATTGGGTAGTCAAGTCTTGATTGACCGCTTGCAACGTTCTCGATTAATCCTTGTGCGTTTATTCTAGTAGCTACGCTGCCTCTTGCAAAAGTAAAGTCTCCCACACCATCACTCGGTAATACAGAATAAAATTTAGTGCCTTGTGCTGCTGGTATTAATGCTAATTTTGGTTTTGCCATTGTTTAGTTATTTAAGTCTTGTAAAGCAGTTATATGAGTCCAGTCGGCTAAACACTTAACCGCTTCTACTTCTTGTCTTTCATTCATTGTAAATTGTCCACTAAAGAAATCTGGTTTAGTGCCTATTGATGATGCTGTCTCTATTGCATTGCCCCACCAAGTTGTATTATATATTTCTCCGTATCCCATCTTTTTGTTTTATATCAGTTTTTTCTTCTTTCTCCTTTAGCTCTATGTAGCTTTTTAAACGCTTTGCGTTTACTTCTTTTACTTTATACTTCATAAAACCCATCCGTTAAACGTTGTAGAATCTGTATCTGGGCTAATATCCTCGTTACTGTTTTGATTGTATTCAGGAAAAAGATTATCATTAAACGATAAATAGTCTACTAGTCGAGTAGAGTAGTAGTTAGCGTATTCTCTAGCCTTAGATACTAAGTAGTCCACCTCGTTTTTATCTACGTTTTGTGCAGTTTCACTACTATGCTTAAATACACCTCCGTTTTTTATTTGATAAGCTGCGAAAGGGATGTAATTCATTTGTGCAAACCAGATTAATGTTGGTTGAACGTAATCATTAACTAAAGTCAAATAATTACCTGACAAACCAGTACCTCCACCAGCTCCAGAAGTAATGTCTGCACCTATTTTCTTATATAGCTCTGTGCCTAATAGATTTTGTATGTCTATTTCTTGAGCGACCTTAATAAATTGTATAAACTTGTCAGTATCTACATTGCCATCAATAATAGAGTTTTTAACTAAGTCTGTTCTACTTATAAATAATGCTGTTGCCATATTAATTTTTAAATCCTATTTTATTCCAATAAGCTGCTGTATAACCCTTATACTTCATGTCCTTAGGAGCTACAGGTACTTTCTGAGCGTTAGCCTCTGGCTTAAAACCTCTTGACCTTGCTTCTGTAGTGCTTATAGCAGTTCCTAATCCCTTACCGCCTTGTTTACGCACGTAAGTCTTTCTAAGCCATTTATGAGAGCATCTTGCACCACCTTTATAAAGCCATATAGAGTAGGTATCAGATCCACCTTTACCGAATCCAGCATTTACTGCTTTTTCCTCCATTGCCTCTATATCCTCTTTTCTATAAACCTTTTTAGCACCTACCATTTTAGAACAAAACTGTCTTGTAGTTGCTTTAGCTCTTTCAGGACTATACTTATACCTTACTAAAAACTCTTTACCTTCTTCATCCGTTTGCTTACTTGTACCATCTTGCTCACTCTCTCTGTATGGTTTAGCACTTCCTGTGCTTACAAAATCCCACATTTTAGATAAAGTGCTTTTTTCCTTAGGCTTATTAAGGTCTGATATAACCTCGTCTAAACCTATTTCTTCTTCATAGTTAACTTCTCGCTCATCTATTACCTCAAAATCGCTTAAAATCTCTGTTTCATCTTCTCCTAAGTCTATTAAAGCATCTGCAATAGCAGTTCCTACTTCATCTGATAATTCTTTGCTTAATTTAACCCCTGTTTCTTCTTCTTTTGTTTCTTCATCTTCTACATTCTCTAAATCTATAAATTGTAAAGGCTGTAGAGTTTTAAAGTATAATTTTAAGCTTATTTGATTGTAAGCTAAAATTGTATCAAAGGCGTCTATCAATAAATGCTGAAAAGGTGCTATAACTAAATTTTGCATTAGTATAGAAGCTGTTTTAAGCTCCTCTGCATTGTTTCCTAAGCCTGTAGAATCCTTAATTCCGTAAAGCATTGGAGAAACAACCCTATGACCTACCATAATCTTCTCAGTAGCCTGGCTTGACACATACTCATAAGTATTGTGAGCATCACTAATAGGCAATGTCTCTACAGTCGCTGCTGCATCTTGGTTATCATTAAAAGCAAGGATAAACTTATTGCCCCCTGTGCCTGTAAACTTCTGAGCTATTCTGTTTTCTAATGCTTGTCTTTCTTCAGCGTTTGGTGTTCCGTTGTTAAATTGGATTAGTGTGTTAGGACTAAAACTTCCTTGAACGTTGTTTAAATGGAAATTAGACACCTCAGATTCAATCTCACACCATTGTAAGCATCCTGTATAGTCTGGACTAGAATAATACTTATACCCAGCTCTGTAAGGCTTTACATATATAATCTCTATGTTTTCATTACTACACCCAAAAGCTGGTATTCTTTTAAGTTCTGTTCTCGGTTTTACATTTGACCAATCATCTGAATAAAAATAGCCTTCTATCTCTCCTTTTTCGTTACACTTCTCAGCTCTTAGGTTTTCTACAGGAATATGAGCAACTTGTGCGATTGTCTTTCTGTCCTTTGAGTAAATTACTTGCATTGCACATTGACCCATTAGCTTTAAATCAAAACAAAGCTTTTGTACACAGTCTTTGTGAAACATTGTGATCATTTTAGCGTATTGCTCTGGTCTTCTACTTGAATCAGAAGCATCTAAGCCAAGTCCGTATATTTGTTGGCTAATAGCGTTTATAATAGCGTTGTTTGTTGGACTATTCTCATAATTAGAGATTAGATGAGCAAAGAAATTATTATCACTACCATAAGCCACCCATTGCTTATTAGACTTCTCTACAATCTCTGGGCTTGTGTAACTACTTAAATTTACAATTCTTAAATCGTTCATATTATAATATAATCGTTATCAAAACTATCCTCTGTGGTGTATTCTCCATCATTTACAGAATAGTAATCGTTGTTTACTTGGTTTACTGTTTGGTCTGTACAGAATACTCTATCCTTGTATATAACAGCAGATCCGTTTTTAATTTCAAGTGTATAAAAGTCTGCTTCTGTCAAAGTGCCGAAAGCTACAGTAAAAGACATATAATTAACATTTGTTGAAGCTGTAGGTGTTTTGGTTATTACCGCTCCTGTGCTTTCACTTGTAAGATTTACAGTAATTGCACCACTAATAAACTGTCTTGGTATTACCTTAAAAGTCTTATCTCCGTTTGTTCCTATTAACTTCATATTAATATATAAACAAAAAGAAAAAATTTTGTATTGTATATAAATAAAAAAAGCCCTCCAAAAAGGAAAGGCTAATTTTAAATATAAATAATCTACTAAGCTGGAACGATAGAAGTTGCAGAAGCTACATCTGGAATAGTACAGAAGAATGGAGGATTAACTTCCATAGCTACCGCAGTAATTGTAAATCCTTGTAAATCTCCAGCAGCAGCACCAGAAACGATAGTCCCTCCTGTGATTTCAGCACCATTTTCTTTACCTATTAGTAAATACTTAGTTACTCCAGCACCATTAGGGTAAAGTTCAGCTACATAATGAGCCCTTCCTCTATTAAGAAGTTTTATTTCCTCTTGAGTCGCAACATCTAATACTTGAAAAGTAGCATTTAATGTACTTTCATAGTATGTCGTTCCGTTTTCTCTACTCGAAACTACAGTTGTCTCTAAAGATGTTTGACCACCTTTCACTTCAAACTTGAAGAATTCTGCCCCACTACTTGGTAGTGTTACAGTTCCACTACTGTCTGCTAAAGCAGCTACAGCAGCATTATAGTCTAAGATGTAAATGTTTTTAATTCCAGAAAAGGCGGTCTTACATCCAACCCCTCTACCTTTTGTTATTGCACAAGCCATAATTTTATATTTTTTTTTAGTTAACTATTTGATTATCAAGTAGTTATTATTAAATAAAAAAGGGTAGGCAGTTTTAGCCCACCCCTTTAAATTAGTTAATTAGTAATTAAGAATAAAGAACGATATCGCTTCCTATTCCAGTTTGTACCCCAGCAGTATAACGCATCACAACACGCACATTTTGAGAACCATCAAGGTCAGCCATATCAATTACTTTGACTTCGTTTCTGTCATCTAATAGACCTGTTCCAAAGAATAAGTTAGACTTCTGAGCCAATACAGCGTTGTTGTCTGCTAATCCTTGTGCTACAAAGATGTTGATACCTTCAAAAGATAACTCACCACCATTGTACCAAGTTGTTCCTTTAGAATCTACACCATTACCACCTAGTCCAGAAGTTCCAAATCCTCCTAAAGCACGAATGTAAGCTCTTGCAATGTTGTTAGAGATGTAAAGAGTTAAATCTTCTTTCCCTAATACAGAAGCACTTGCAGCATCTACTATCCTACCCAATTGTGCAATTACGTTTGCAGCACTTACAGTAGCTTTAGCAACATCTACAACAGTTGAATCAGCAGCCATTAAAGTAGCAAAGCCATCAAAAGAACCTTCTCCAGCAGCACCACTCCAGATTGAAGTTTCAGTTGCGTTAGCAACCTCAGCAGCAACTCTTGAAATTACATAGTCAGAGAATAATGGAGGCAATTCATCAAAAGCACTAAAGCCCATTTGAGCCGCTTCCCAATCCGAATGCAGCTCCTTGCGGCAAATTTGCAAATTTACTTGTAACTCACTGGGAGTCAACACTTTCTCTGTTAAAGTAAGTCCAGATGTTGTAGCATCGAAATCACAATCAGCAGAACGTACTAAGTTTGAGAAAGTTCCTACTTTCATAGCAGCCTTATACTTGATGTTTGGCAAAATAGTTACAGCTCCAGCATCTAAAGTTGAAGCAGATAATAGGGCAGCACCTAAGTACTTCCCAGCAAATTCTCCAGCATATGAAGAATTGGTAATTGTTGGATTTGGCATTTTATTTAATTTTAGTTGTTAATTATTTTATTTAATACTCTGTCAAAAGTTGAAGGTTTACGATTTTGTGCAAACTTAAAACTTGGTTTATTTGTTGAATCAGCTTCAGGGTTTGCCATAATAGGCTCTGCGCTTGGCTCATTCAATTCTTCTTGTACCTCTTGTGGTACTTCATTTAATTCGTGCTTAGATAATTCTTCTGTTAAAAGGTTTCCTAAGTCTTCACTTAAGTCTTCTTTAGGCTCAAGCATTGCTTTGATTTCTTCAATCATTTCTTTTACCTCTTGAAGTTCTTCTTTAGTAGCGTAAGCCATTTCTTCTTCTTCAGCTTCTACTTCTTCAACTTCTTCTTCAACTTCTTCTTCTCCAGCTTCTTTAACTTCAGAAATAATACCTTCTTCAGCTACTACTAAGATTCTTCCATCTTGGAGTTCATACCCTCCGATAGGTAGGGCTACACGCTCGTCTTCAGTAACGATAAACACTTCGTTGTCTGCTTCAAATGCATCTGCCTCTAAGACAGTACCATTCTCTAGAGCTTGTTGTTCTAGCTTAACTTCCTCGTTAAGATTAAGAACGTCTTTGATTTTTTCAATCACATTGTTTGACTTCATATTAATATATAATTTAGTTTAATTTATTTTGCATTTTTAGAATAAAACTATGAGATTAAAGATTTAATTTTTTTAACTTCTTGATTTGCTATATCTAAAGTTTTATTAAATTGTGTAACATAATTTGCTTCCATTCCCAGCTCTTTTAATTTAGCCTCAGCATTTTGTATATCTTTATTTAATAACTTAGCATCACTTTCAATTAAATTTTCAATATTTTTAAGTCTTTTTTTTAGAAAAACAAAATCAGTTTGGAGATTATCAGCTTCCGATACTGTTTTTTTTATAAACTTACTTCTCACTTCAATATCATCAACTAAAGCCAACTCAACTTTTTGATTAGATAGCTCTTCTTTATTTAAGTGTTTTAAAACTCTTTTGTAATCACTCATTTTTTATATATTTATTTATTATACGTTTCCTACACCTTGCGCCCTTAAGCTACCATCACAGCACTTAGTCTTATATGTATTGTCTTTACATAAACAGCCACCTCTACGACTTCCCTTAGGACTTGTCTTACTTGGTGTTATAAATTCTTTAGATTTGTATTTCATTTAAAGCTTAAATTTTTTATATCTTTCAGCATCTTTAACAGCTTGATTAAAGTTACTTTCAATAGTAAATACTTTTTTAGGTACATCAATGCCTAATTCTTTAAAAGATTGTTTTATTTTATCAACCAACTTTAAATAAATTTTTATTTCTTTTGAAACACTTTCTAAGGCTCTAAGTTGTCGTTTTGCAGAATTAAAGTCTGTTAAAAATTGATCTCTTATTCCAGAAGCTTCTTTAATTAAGCTTTCTTTTTTTTCTAAATCATCAACTAAGCCTAACTCTACTTTCTGAGGCTCTTGCTTTGCTAAATACTCGTTAATTCTTTTAAGTGCTTTTTCTTTACTCATTTTATTTGATTTGTTTATCGTGTTCTTTAATGATGTCTATTATTTGCTGTACTTGTAAGTCTTCTTTTGAAAGCTCGTCTTTAATTTCTTCCTTAGGTCTTTCCATGCGATCCGCAAAATATCCTTCTATACTGAAGGCTTTTACTTTTTTCGTTTTCACAAAAGAATCCCAAACTTTATCATTGTTTACTTTAACAGAACCAACCCATGTACCTAATGGTAAATCCATTCCGTACTTAACACTCTTATCGTGTACTTTGTCTTCTACAATCCAAGATTCTACAAGGCTCAAACCTTCTAACTCATATTTATGTTCTAATGTAGCATTGTTTTGCTTCCCTTGTGTTAAATACATTTGAGAGGCTTTTAAGACAGTATCTTTTGAGAAATATATATAGTACTCATCATCTCCATTACGTCTATAAATAGGCTTGTTAGGAATTAATAAAGCACCCATAAGTATTCTTCTTTCTTTATCTACTTCAGCAAGTTTAAACTCTTGTGATTTAAGAGCTATAAAGTCTTCTTCTATTGCTGGATTCTCTACCACGCTAATAGCTTCAATTCCTATTTCTTGGTCTTCATCTAAAATTAGTTCTACTATCCGCATATTGTTATATAAATGTTTTTAATTTATTTTGCATTTTATCCTCCTATTGTAGCACCCTCAACAATATTGTTCTGCAAGCTCTGAGCTGTTGTTACATCATTAGAGACTACATAAGCCTGAACTGGCTCTTGTGCTTGTCCACCTATTGCATCTGCCAATTGATTTGTTTCACTTGCACCTACTATGTTAAATGATGGCGGCTGTGAAGCAGCTCCAGCACTTGGAAGGCTTCCAGAAGCACCACCGACACCGCCTTTACTATTTGGTATTTTAACGCTTGCAATTTTTTTAACATTTGCAAAACCTACAACTCCAGTTGCAATAGCTTGAGCTATAGCATAGCCTGGAACTGGTACTCCAGAAAAAGCATTTAACTGACCTGCAATAGACGCGTAAGTGTTAACTAAAGAAGAAGCTATAGCGATACTTTTTCCTGCCTCTGTTTCTTGTCCTAAAACTCCTGAGATAGTACTTAATGCACCAGCATAGGCATCTAATGCTTTTTGTTTAGCATCACTTTCTTTTTGTGCTATATCTGCTGAAGCTGCTGCTGTTTCTTTTTTAGCCGCTAAATCTTCTGCGTCAAATTCTGCGTTTAAGTTTAGGAGTTGAGTATTGTATTCTGTTTTAGCTGCTAACAGTAAAGCGTTTCTTTCTGTTACGTCTGTTACTTCTCTGTTTATTAACTCTTTTTTTAATTCTAATTCTTGAGCCAATTCTTCTCTTTCTATATCTCTTTGAGACTTGCCTATTAATGCTAATTCGTTTTGTAAATCTTTCTGTTCCCTTAGTAAAGAGTTTGTATTGGTTTGTTGTTCACTTCTAAACCCTGTTATCTGTGCCTCTATTCCTGCTTGCTCATTTAAAGCTTCTTGATAAGCTTTTTGAAGCTCTATATTGCCTTTGTTTTTATCTAACTCTACTTGTGCTCTTTTAACAGCTATAGCAGCGTTTGACTTCATAGCTTTCTCCTGATCATCTAAAACTTTAGCTAAGTCTTTATTAGCTTTTATTCTTTCTTCAATACCTTTAGACTCATCATCTCTTGTTTGTCTAAGTAGTTCAGCTTGTCTATCATACTTTTCAATCAATCCTTGATTTCTTACAGCGGCTAATTCAGCAGACTTTGAAAGCTGTACATTTAATTTAGCTTGTTCTGAAGCATTTTTTATGCTTATCTTTCCAAGTTCTTCTCCTGCTACTTTGCCAATATTAGCAACTTCGCTAACAGCGTCTCCTATGTTTGTAGCTATATCTTTTCCAGCTTCTAAAGCATCAACAGCAACCTCCTCAATATTTCCAGATGTTTCTTTTATTTCTGCATTTAATCGCTTTATTGTTTCTGGGTCTTTATCTCCAAAGAAAGATTCTTCCCAAGCTAACTGAGCTGTTTTTAGAGCTAATTGAACAGCATAAAAACCTAATTTAAGCGGAGTTATTCCAAGTGTAATTAAACTGCCTAAAACCTTACTTAATCCGTTAAAATTTTCAGAGCTTTTTGCAACTGCTTCATAAATATTAATTACAGCATTAACAAGTTGATTTGCTACAATAGAAAACGTTTCAAACGCTGTTGAGAATACATCTACAACTTTTTGGTTTTGGCTAAACACTTCCTTTAAGCTAGTAAGAGCAGATATAATTAAACCAATTCCAGCCGCTTTCATAGCAAGACCTAAACCTTTAAAACCTTTACTTATACCTCCTACGCCTTTTTCTGTTTTCTTTGATGTTTTACTAATATCATCAAGACCTTTATCTGTAGTTTGTGAGAATTTAGAGAATGACTTATTAAGCTCTTGTATTGCATCTGCTAACTTTCCAAAGTCAGCTTGAGCACCTCCGCTTTCTACATTTAATTCTATTGTTTTCTCTATTTTAGCCATCGTATCTCTTTTTTAAGTGCTTTATATCCTTCTTTTAGTGTGCTAGGTAGCTTGTGCTTCCCTTGTGCTATACGGATTGATTCAGTCTCTCCGTTTGCGTATTTTAAACTCTCTAATATTAATTTTATCATTACGTAGTTGTTACTATTATATCTTGAAGTTGGCTAAATATATTATTGGCGTATTCAACTTGACCGCTTATTTTATATGTAGTGCCTGATATTAAATTTGTAAACTGATAAGTTGTAGTCGATTGTTTTTGTGCTAATTGGTCATCTACAAAAAGCCAGTATCTTACAGCCCCATTCACAGCAGTCCAGCTTGTGTCTATTGTTGTACTACCTTTAGCGGTTACAGCAAAGTCAGCCATTCTTTGTAAGCTTCCGTTAATTCCGTTCTGTATTTCATTTGAATTTGTAAATACATTAAACAGCTCTAAATCAGTTTTGTTTGTAAGTAGATTTGTTTTTATAGTGTTTATTCTATAGCTTTTATTTGCTATTATAAACGTATCATTTAAGTTGTATTTTAATAGTATCCTTAAAGGTAGGTAAGCAGTTATTTTAGTCTTTCTCGCTTGTTTATCAAATATGCTAGTTATATAGTTTATATAATTGTTTTGAAATAAAGAGTTTGGATTAAAGGCTAAACTATTTTCATCCATCTCACCACCAAAATTTAAAGTATTACCAGAACTAGAAAAACCTACATTAGAGTTAGATGGTCGTTTATAATTTGTTATAACTGGGTTTCCAGTACCTCCCCAAACAATAGCACCTTGTGGATTCGTATTTCTACAATACAATAAAAGAGGCGCTCCTATAGTTGGTTCTAAGTTACTATCTAACAAAGAGGCTTGTGTTACATTTGTTAAGGCATCATTAGTATCATTTAACCGCTCGTACATCATTTTTTCAAAGTCTACTTCTATATTGTAAGCCTTTCCGTCAAATTCTTCATTACCAGAAGTTAAATTTCCGAAGTCATCATCTTGAATTTCATCAGATGCTTTTGCTAAAAAATATTCTTTACTTTTAAACTTAAAGTCTACTTCTTTAAATTGCATCAGCTTACCTATACTTGATTTATCTACCTCTACAAACTCTGTGATGTCGTAAGTAGTTCCAGCATTATAATAATCTTGTAATGACCTAACTACTATAATACCATTTTCTTTATATGCTGTTAGATTAAACATTTTAAACAAAGATGTCATAAAGTCTATAACCTTCATTTTAGGAACTTGACGAGTAACAACAAAATTATTTAATATTGTGTTGTTTGGAAAAGAATATGTAGCAGTAATAAGACCTTGCAGTCTTGCAATCGCTAGTGTCTGATTGCTTATTGTTAATGTGTTTTCCGACTCAACAGTAAAAAATACATTACTAGGTACATTAGATGTAATTTCAAATTGTACTGTATGAGTTGCAATAGTGCTAAAAGTTTGCTCTGCATACACTTGTCCGTTAGGAGATGTTATTCTTACAGTTACAGGAGTTGCTGCTGTTAGTGTTATATTGTAAACAAATGTATATAGGTTTCCAGCAGATAAGGGTCTAACATCTATATTATTAGCAGTCGTAACTGTTAAATTATTAAGGCTATTTGTAACAGTTAATAAACCTCCAGTAGTTAAAGCATTACTCACAAAACCAGAGGCTCTATGAAGTAACATATACATTTTTCTAAAATCAAAGGAGTTAAAAAAGTCATTGCTAAATGTTATATTGTACTTTGACTCTATCGCATCTATTATCTTTCTAGTTCTTAGAGCTGGTTTTAAGTCTGTAAATTTTAGCTTATCGGTGTTTCTAAATCTATACTCTCCGCTTGAGCCTATATTAAAGTATTTGGTATGTGTTACAAGAGGAAACGCTACATCTAAATCTAATGGACTTTGAAACTTAGCTAAAACAGTTGCATTGTCATAAGTAAAATTTAAACTATCTGGAAAAGGCAAAGAACTTAAATCATCATCTTTCATTAAATCCTTAAGCTCTACTATATCCCCAAAGAAGACAACCTTATAAGAATAAGCCTTATTGTTTTTTAGGTCAACTGTGTTTAATCTAATCTTACCTTTTCTAAAATCAACTCCGTTTAGTTTTATTATTGCATCTACTTTAAACCTTGCATCAAAACTATTTAGAACATCAGTATCTTGATATTGCTTAAAAAACTTGTTATTATTTTTAGAAGCTGGCAAGTTAAACTGTTGTGAGAATGTTGTGAATATCTTAGATATATCTCTAACATCTTGTATGCTATCAGAAATGCTTACGCTTTCATCTTTAAATAAATCCATCTTAACATAGTCGGAATATATACGATATATCTCTCCACTTGCCATTATGTTATTATCAAGCGTTACTTGTGTAGCTGAGTCAATAGCTGTTATCTTTGCAGTAGTGTTGTCTGTTGTGTTTTCTACCACATCCCCAACTGCTATTAAAGTTGTGAAAGCTGCTGAGGCATCTACTAATTTATTTGTAGTTGTAGCACTTGCAGTCCCTTGAGCTAAGAACTGACTACGTATGTATAACTCTATTATCTGCATCTATCTAATATCGTTTATTGTGTTGTTGGCAAACTCGACCTCTATAGTGTAGTTTATTATCTTGTCGTTTAATTGAGTTTTATATGCTAAACTTGTTGAAGTAATGCTTATAGGTAATGTCTTAAAGTCTATTTCTATCCAACACTCCTCACTTAGTTCGAGTTGTTTAAATACCTCGTTATAATCTTCTGGATAATATCCTGTGTTTAATGTAAGCTTCTCGCTTCCTTGCTTAGTTAGTATTGCATCTTGGTGCTTGTTTATTGAATAACTAGCCCCACTAACTATGTTTCTTTTAAAGGATTCTTTTTTTGTTGTTAGTGTTTTATTAGTTTTTTTGAAAAACCAGATATCTTGTAAAGCACCAAACTTATTTACAAACGTTACTTTATAAGGTTCATATTTACATTCCTCAACGTTTTGTACTTTTAAAATCTTAACTCTAGTAAATCCACCCTGTGAGTAACTAACGTGTATAGAATCACAGTCCATTAAAATAAACTCATCCTCAAATTCTACAATACAAATGTTATCTTCAAAAGTACCACCAGACTGTAAAACTCTATCCTCAAAAGAATCAGCTCCATTAACTCCATTTGTGACATACCTAATTTGCTCAGTACTTAAAGCGCTTTGAGTTAAATTAATAGTCCTAACAATTTCTCCGTTTAATAAATATGCTACTGAAGCAGTTATAGAATTGTCAACAGCAAAAACTACTGGAGAATCATCTAGCTTTAAAATAATGTCATTACTTATATAAACAGCACTATCGTTTTGTGGGTTAGCACCATCTTCAAAATAACCATAGCCATTAAATGCTTTTCGGTAAGTATAACCGCTTATTGTTTGAGCCACTCCGTTTATAGTCTGAGTTGTTCTGTAGTCTACCCAAAGAATACCAGTAGCATAAGTTCCATCAAATGCTTGAGAAACATAGTCTTTTACAAGTTCGCTTATCTCAAATGTAACTTCGTTATTAACTGCAAACCCTTCAAGGTTGTATGTAGGAGTTGTTGGTCTATCTGTTATTCTTGCACCAGTATAGATATATATTTCTATTGCTGTACTATTTAAGCCTGTTACAGTCCCTGTAGTTATATAGTGCGGACTTCTTACGTTTATATTGCTCATTTCTTATTTATGTTTACTTGTATCTGTTTCTCTAATCCTATTGAGTATGCTTCTACTAATTCATCTGGCAAACGCTTAAAGGCTGCTTCAAATGGCTTTGTAAAAAACATACTTGGTCTTATACCTTTTTTATAAATAGATCTAGCAATAGCAAACTTAATTCCTTCTCTTGATGCAAATTTCCCTCCTTTACCTCTTGGTGCTATTCCTTTTCTTACTACCCATTTATCAAAAGCCTTTATTGGAGGCATCTTAGTTGTATATGAATAAGGGGTGTTATATTTCTTTTCCGTACCGCTTACACCTTTATCTTGAAACTTACCATAGTCAGCCATATCAAAGCCTAAAGAAGTAGTGCTAGAACTTTTACTTATCTCATAACCTAAAGAATTATAAAGCTCTTTAGATGAGTTCTTTTTACTTTTAGTTAAATTACTTCTGCTTTGCTGTATTACATACTTAGCAAACTTATTAAGCTCATCCCTTAAGTATTCATCTGCTAACATATACTAATGTCATTGTGAATTATTACATCCATAGTTGCAGCAAACCCAGCTAAACGATTATCAAACCTCTCATAGAAAGGCTCTAAAGTAGCATCCCCTTGAAGCTGGAACTTATCACTATATAAATCCCCTTTACGCAATACCATTACTAACTTGTTTAAGACTGCTAACTGTGTGTTAAGCACATCTTGCTCATTGTTATTACCTCTGAATATATCTTCTGTTTTCTGTTTGCTCTCGTCTACTATATCCATTGCCATTACAGTAATGTTAAAAACTAATACTTGCTCTTGAGTTGTAACAGAGTTTATTACAATATGGCTTAAGGGAAAAATGCTTTGTTTAGATAAGTCTATGTCAAAGATATCTCCTGTTGTTACTGTGTTTACGTTTACATCACTAAGCAGTTGTGTCTTAATTGTTTCTGTTAGTTGGTAAAATCCCCTTATGCCTGTATTACTCATTTTAGTTAAATTTATTTTTTATCTGTGCTGCTTCAATTTCGTTTTTCTCTTTTGTGTACTCTAAGAATGTTAAACACTCATGAATATTTAGTTTTGTGATATGTTCAAATTTTGTAATATCTCCGTTAGCGATTGCATAGAGACTGTTGAACCATCCGTATTTGGATGTGAAATTAGATACTGTGCTAAATCCTTCTCGTTCTTCTTGTCCAAAGAGTTCATTATAACTACTGATAAGTCTTTCCCTAAAGTGTAAAAAAAAACAATAGCTCCTAACACTACATCTAATGGAAAATCTTTAGCGTCATCACTTGTGTCTGGATCATAGTCTTGTATGATATATCTATTCCCTCTTTTTAATTTTATAGGTCTAAACAAAACATTCGCAGCTCTGTGTAAATTATCATTGTCACCTATGAATGTATCTAAGTCCATATACGACCCAAAGCTCATATCGTCTAACTCAGGTATAAAACCATAGTCAACACCATTTAAAGTAAACTTGTTTATAAGCTGGTGTTTAGCATCAAACATATTATTTATGATATTACATATTTCAGCAATATCTGTAGCCTTCATATTTCTTACCACTACTTCAGGAACATTACAAAATATTTCAATCATCTTTAATTGAAGACTTGTATCGTTGCTTTTTTCTTGCTTGTTTTCTAATTTTGCAAACTCTTGATATTGTCCAAGTGTTAACTCATTTAAAGTTGTTGGTATTTTTAGATTAACTTTCATATTAATATATAAATGATTTTAAAAAATTTTAGAGATTATTTGCATTGTACACTTTATCTATATCTGCTATCCATTGTAAAAATTTTCTAGGGTTGCAAGAACAAATCTCTGTGTACTTGTGTTTGTAGTAAATTGCATGAAGTTTGCACATTAGTTTATACTGTGGTTCTGTTAGCTTATCCTTAAGCTCTGCTTTAAATACTTCCCATTCTTGTTTGTGTTCTATTTCCATAATTCGATGTCATTCCAAGACTCACGACGTTTATCGCAACCGCAGTCTTTTTTTAAAAGTTTACTAATTGTTTTTACAAGCCAATGTATTCCTGTGTAATATGTTATTGTGTAAATAGTGTCTCCGAGTTTCATATTTTTTCTTTTATGTATTTAAGTGCATTTCTGTAAGTGTTGTAAAGGCTGTAGTAGCTTATCTTAGTTTCTCTGCTTAGAGATGCTACAGACTTGCCAGAGGCTACAATCTCAAACACTTTAGCATCATACCAATAAAGGTTTGATATTTCCTTTTTTACTTTGTCGTAACGTTCTTGGTATTGTTTCTCGTCTATTGGAGAATCATCTAATTTGTTTATTGTAGAACTGTATTTAAGTATAGATTCTATTTTTTTTTGAGGATCATCTTCTTTGTAATAAACATCATCCATATACAATTTAGTTTGCTTTGTTTCCTTTTTATAAATGTTCCAGAAAATACCCCTAAGCACTTTGTAGCAGTAGTAGTGATTTATTTCATCCTTGTAAGTAAAGTCTAAGCCTTTGTTTAAATCTTTGTGAAGCTGTAAATACATTTCTTGAACTACATCCTCAGCTTGACCAGGATTACAGCCAAAAGACTTTACCACGTTTATCCAGTCTTTGTGTTTGTCGTATGCTAATTCTAATATTGTTTTCATTTATTTAGTTGGTTATTGTACAAAGTATGTACCTCTGTTTGGGTTTGCTAATTGATAGGCTACAGCATACCTCAAGGCATCCATAAGGTGCGAATAAGCATGGCATGGCGTTTGAGATTTCTTTTCTAGCCATACGTAATTGTTAAGCTCGTTTATAAGTTCTAAGCCATTAGGGTCTACAACTAAGTCATAGTCTTGTAAAAGGCTAATACCAAAGATTACGCTGCCTTGTCCTTTTATGGTAGGCACTATGTTTAAACCTTGTGATGATAAAGAAGAAATTAGTCTAGGGTCTGCTGAGTCTGCTACTATCAAATTATTTCCAGCAAACTTTTTATTAAGAATATAAATCTCACTTGCTGTTAATCCTTTTTTATAAAAGCACTCTTGTATGTAGATAATTTTATTCTCATTATCAATGCAAGTTTTAATTAATGTCGTAGGATCATTGAATCCAAAATCTTGCCCATATACTGGCTTAGATACTTCTTTAAAGTTTCCTACTTTCCAGTTAGTATATACAGCCCCTTGTAGGATGCCTGTTAAACCTTCTCCATAAACACGATACCAATTAGCCCAATACTCATTGCCTTTGTCAGCTTTGACCTTAGCCTTTAGTATTTCGCTTATAGCAGCTTCAGGAGCTGCCTCATTGTCTTTGTAAGTAAGAACTAACCACTCAGCCTCAGAATCGTTTTTAAGCTCTGTATGAGCCCAAAACTCAGCACTTGGATTAAAGTCTATGTAGATATGTTTTAAAGTCCTTACAGCTAACTGTAAATAGGAATCAAAGCCTCCAGCTATATTGTTTGCTTCATTGATGTAGCAGATGTCTCGTCTAGCACCTCTTAGCTTTGCTTCTGAGTCAGCACTAAAGAACTCTATTGTTGAGCCATTGCCAAAGGTATATGTGAGCAAAGACCTATTGAATCGCTCTGCATACCAGCGACCAGTCATTTGCATGATCTTTCTAAAGTCTCGTATTGCTCCACGCCTTAAGTGTGGTATTGATTCTGCTACTACTGATGTTTCTGTTTTAGGGTGTTTAATAGAGTAGTCTATAAGCATGGCTAATATGCCAAAGGTCTTAGATGCTGAAGTTCCTCCTTGAACTACTCTAATCCGTTTGGATAGCTTCTGTATCTTCTGTATAGCTGTTGTCTTCTGAAACATCTAAAAATAAAGGTTGTTCTACGAATTGGGTTATGTCTACAGTTTCTTTTGGCTTACCAAATCGGTAGTTTAAATAAAGCTGTAATGCTCTTACATCCCCACCATAGGATAGCTCCTTAAGAACTTCTATAATGCGGTTAATATCTATGCCTCTGTCTAAGGATTCTATTAGGGTTTGTTCAGCAGCTTTAGTAGGTCTACCGCCTTTGTTTCCTTTTGTACCTTTGTTAAATTTTCTTTTGTCCATAAATCAGTAGTTAATTAGTTAACTGAATTATTAATATATAAACAGAATTACTTTTTTTTGTCGCTGTCCTTATCGATTATAAGTTTCAAGGCTTCTATTTTTACATACATTTGTGATACTATGTTTTCAAGCCTTAGTATTCTTTGTAGTTGTGTGTGTTTCTTTTTATTAATCATTGGTGTACTTGTTAGTAATAGTCATCGTATATATCAATTACTTTTTCTTTTTCTTCTTTGTTTAATTCGTTAGGAAGTTTATTAAACAGCCTTAGCGAGATTCTAATGATTGTAGATTGTTTGTTCATATTTTGTTGTCTATTACTTCAATTAAGTGTCTTAGTTCGCTTCGTTCCCATTCCCCTAGCTTAACCCCATTGATTGAGAATTTAAAGTAGTCTTTTCTTTCAGTTGGTTTTAGTTCTATATTTATGTACATCTTTATTCAAATTTTATGTTTTCGTTAGGTAGGGGGATATCAACGTTAAAGTATTCCTTAATAAAATCTCTGCATTGCTTGTGGAATACCTCTTGGTCGTGTGTATTGTTTTCTGTGGTAGACTTTGGGGCTTTAATTATTTTATTATCGGTAGTTACAATCTCGTATTGTAGGAATTGCATTTTATAAAAGTCATGTGCTTTCTCTCTATCCCAATGCTCTCCCCATTCATCTGCAATAGCTTGGATGGTTACTGGTATAATCACAGCCCAGTAGTAAGAGTTCTGGCTAGATGATCTATTCTTTTTTTTAAGCCTTATAACTATCTCAATGATTTTACCCTCAAAGTTTTTAAGAGCTTTAACAACGCTTTGGTTTTCGTTAAGCCTTCCGTTCTTTACTTTGTTGGTTATTGTTACTGACTTCATAAAATAGGTACTGAATAAAACTCTGCATACTTTATGCAGTTGCTACACAAATCTGTTTCCCATAGCTTAGGGGCACAGCAGCAGTCGGAGAGGGGTTCGTTCATAGGTTAAGTTTAATAATCGTCTGTAAACGATTTGTAAAGTGAGTATCCAAGCAATGCTATTGCTAGAGAAAAAATCAATAAATCTGTTAATGTCATGTCGATAGTTGTAAGTTGTTCTTTTGTCATTTTACTAGTACTAGTTTTGCATTAGGCTCAAGTTCTTCCAATAATGCTTCGGTTAATTTCCATTTAAGTCTCCAGACATCTGTCTCAAATCCTTTGACTTCTATTAGCTCGACAGTTCCATCGGCTAGGGTTATCTTAAAATCCATATAGTAATTACAGATCTTTTTTCCATTTACATATAATCTAAGTGGGTACTGTGGGATAATTTCTGTAATTTCGCCAGCAAGCTCTCTCATGTGTAGCTCCATAGCATAGGCAGCTTCTTTCTTGCTGTGATATGATCTGCCGTTGTATGTTTGCTTGACAGCTCCGTACTTATTTTGATATCTTTTCTTAAACAAATTTTTTGTTGTTTGCCTAAAAGTATACAATTTATATCACAAATACAACAATTTGTATCACAAATATATAAAACCTTTGTTTTATTTGGGTGCAAGTAGAAATAAAAAAAGGAACTACATTTTTGTAATTCCCTTCTTAAAAGTATTAAATCGTTTTAGTCAACCTCTTGACTATTTTTTATAAGCCACAGTAACCGCTGTCGCATTCGTTAAAGTCATCGTCAAATAATTCTGTTTGTGTCTTCCACTTTATAATCTCGCTATACCTTACATCGCTTCTCCATTTGCTTTTATTTGTTTCTTGGTCTGCAAACCATTGCATTTTTTCTGGATGTTTATTGTGCATTTTTTTAAGTAGCAAAGGACTCCGCCACCAACAGCCTACACAATTATTCATATAAGCAAACCTTACATCTTTATCTTTCCAAAACTGCTCTATAGTATCTTTATAAATATTATCATTTATTAAAGGAAACTCTGGCTTACAGTAACGATATTCTTCCCAAGAATTTCGACCATCTTTTAACTTTTTAAAAGTAGCTTTAACTTTAGTAAAACCTTCGTCGTCTGTTTTATCCATCATTTTTACAGCTCGTCTTGTTTCATTAGCTCGATATCCAAAACGCATAATAACAGGTTCTTTAATTGCGTCATACATCCAATAAAGAATAGGCATTGTTTTAAGTTCTGTTGTGCAATACCTTGCCATTTTATTGGGTAAAAACTTAGTACCTTTTTTAGTTTTAATTATAGAGTTGTCAAATGTTTTACCTGTAACCCAGTCAATCTTAGAGCCTATAAACTGCTCTAAATCTAACATAGTGTAGATAATAATGTCGTCTTCTAATGTGCCAATAAACTCAGTTCCTAACCTATCACTTACTTGTTGTCTTATTTTAGCATCTGGAAATAAACATTTTTTATCGTCTGTTCTAACAAGAGAAAAAACATTATAGTCTGCTGGATAATTTGCAGCTATGTAGCTTGATGTTTTGCCACCGCTTAAACTATTAACTGTTATCATTTTTTAATGTAATGCTTACGTCTCATGTTGTTGCTGAAGTTAAACGTGTCATCGCTCTGGCGGTCATTGTGTACTTGTTGCGATTGCCTAGCAGCTTCGTCATAGCGTTCTTCTAAGTAAGCCCTAAAGAACTTAAGTATCTTATCAATCCCTAAACGTTCGTAGAACTCTCCGTAAGAGCCTGAAATGATACGTTTAAACAAAAGGGTTAGGTCAGATATTTTAAGCATATAGAACTCCTCTACAATCATCCCAGAGCATAGTCTAACTTGTTCTTCGCTCATTGGTTTGTTAAGGTTTAAAATGTTGTTTAAATAAACCAGCCAAGCCATTACAAAGTTAACTGTGAACTCTTTGCTTTGATGTCTTTTAAAACTTGCTAAGGTTGGAGCTTTGGAGTTTATAGCATCAGAAATAGTAACCATCTTTCCAGCATGGCTCATGCAGTTAGAGGGGTTGTAATCCAGTAACAACTTCTTGGAGGAACTCATCTGAGTACTGCTGTCCATTTTTATTATTTTTTTTGCTTCCATTTGTTAATTGTTTTTCTGGATAGATTCCTTTCCATCCCTTTGCCATTGCGTTGTTAATTGAATCAATTGCGTGTTGTTCGCTTGTAGTCTTGTTTCCTAGTTGTGTAAGAGCTGCTTGTTCGCTGTGAATGGTTTTGTAATTAAAGCCAAGCTCTAAGCGTTTATACTCTTTCCAATTATACCAAGCGAGATCAAAGTTTTCAGTTTGATAAGGCTTTACAGCTTCTACTTTAACTTCTACTTCTATTTTCTTTTTTCTATCTTCTATCTTCATACTTCTATCTTCAATCTTCAATGAAGACCTTTTTTTGGTTATCGTTTGGGTTTTAGGTCTTCCTCCTTTTTGTCCGTTAAGTCGTTGTTTTTCTTTATAAGACTTAAGTTGTTTAAAAGACTCCATTAAACGAGAATTAAAGAAGTAGTCTCCATTATCTTTAAACTTTTCCTTTACCATTTCTGGAAGGTTATCCCACTCAAAACCCACTAATAAGGCTAGCCTTTTTTTGGGTATTCCTTTTTCATCAAATATTGCCCATTGTCTAGCTAAAAGGGTTATGTACAAGCCACGTTCTTGCATAGTTAAATCCATAACCCCAGTCAGAAAATCTTGAGCATAAAATTGAAATGCTGGAGCTTTAGGCATAAGATTCTTTTTTTAATAATGATTTATTTGTAAACAGATATTTTGCCATTTTCTCCTTGATTTTCATTTGTTGTTTATTTGTGATTTCAGACCAATTAAGAAAAATAAAATCTCTTGGGTCTTCTTCTATTTTTTCTAAAAGACCACAAGATTTAAACAAGGCAAATCTAGCAGCCTCTCTAAATTCTTTACTAGTAGCCATTAAGTTGTCAAAGGTTCTAACTCCATGCATACTCGAGCAATGATCTTGATTTAAAAAGCTGGCTATAAGAACGTGTGAATGTTTAGTAAGTTTTCTAGACAAAGAAAAAAATATAGCTCTAGCAAACACATAGCTTTGCTTTCTGCTTTTTTCTCTAATATCTATGGCATACATTTGACAGACAACGCTGTAAATCTCTTTGAGATCTCTAGGCGCATATTCTAAATTAATATCTATTTTCATGTTGAAATATTTCTTTATTAATACTGTCCTTAGTACATTCTTTATAGAATGCAACAATATGTCTTAAACTCTTATAGAGTTCAATGTTGTTCTTCTCTAGGTGCTTATCTAGTAGTAAGTTTACATTCGCGAATCTCTCCCAATGCTGAACGTATTTTTTATCTATTTGTGCTTCCATAATTAAAAAGGCATATCGTTATGATCATTACTTTCAGATACTACTTTTTCAAGTATATTACTATCTATGAGTTCGCTTTGCTTTGCAGCCCATTCTGGAGTTTGTTTAATCATGTCCTGAAAAAAAGGGTGAAAATCATTAAAGGCTTCAATACTAAAGTTAGTGTCGTAATCCCAGATAAAGCTCTCATTGATTTGCTCTGGCGCTTCTATGCCTTTAGGCATTGCTGAGACTGCTGTGATATTGGCGTAGGTTTTTCCGTTCTTAGGGGACACGTTATGAATGACTGAAAGCATACAAGGCTCTCCTATTAGTGAATCAATTTCAAAGTCATCAATTTCTTGAGGGGTTAATGTTTTACCTCTCCATGAGTTAACGTGTTGAAACAACTTAGCAGCTTCATAAAAAGTTAGGTTATACTCTATATTAATTGATAAGGGTTGTTCTCCTTTATCCTTATCAAATGTTCTCATTTCAGTAGGTAGTTCAAAATAAAACCAAATAGAATTTTTTGTCTTTGGATCTCCGTTGTACTCATAAGAACGAGTTCCAACGTGGATCATTTTGTAGCACCTAGCGATGTGCGTACCAGCTGGTGCTGTGTAATCTGTTTTTGTTTGATTGTTTTTTTGTTCGAATTTAATTGCCATTTTCTCTCTTTTTTTATAGTTATTATTTATTTATTGTTTTACATCATGTCAGCCTCAAAACAAGTGTTTGAGCAAACGCTTCTGTTGGTTGTTGGTGTGCCACATACTGGACACTCGTTGTAATCGTCATCGTCATCGTAAGCTGGGTTTCCGTAGTCGTTTGTTTCCATTACCAATCAATTATTATAGAACTGTCTTTGTAGTCAATAGAACAATTAGTAGGACAAATTGAATGGTTTAAATTAATGTCTTCATCTTCTAAAGTCCAGCCATCAAATTCATTTGTATCTATAACCTCAATAACTTCTAAAGTGTCTAGATTTATTATTTCTACTTGTGCTTGTACTGTATAGGCGTTTATAGACTTAACTCCGTATTCCCTAAGCTCTAGGTCAAACCTCCATCTAATAGAAACTGTAGCACCTATATTGCACTCGTGTGTATCGTAAAAGAAAACTGGAACGTCTTCAATTAATGTAACGAACTCATCAAGCCCATTGCTTTTCATTGTTTTAAATTTTTGTTGTATCATTTTGTAAATTGATTTTTAGGGATTATATATTTATTACCTACACGTTCTGCTGTAATTTTGCCATTTAAAATCTGTGCGTAGGTTGTCCGAACACATTGGTTTAAATATTCGCTGCATTCTTGAGCGCTCATATTAACGTTAGTTTCTTTAGCGACTAAAGCCTTTTCTATTTGCTCTTGTATGTTTATAGCATATACATCAGCAAACTCTTTAAAAAGCTCACGCATTTGATCTTTACTAGTTATATACATGAAACTTGTTTTAAAAGGTTTTGCTTTACAATAGAGTTCTGTAATAAATCAACTACACGCTTTAGGTGTTTGTCTGGGATTGCCCAGTAACCACCAAACCAATTATTTCTAATTGATAGGGGTTTAATTTCAAATTCAGTAGAGCAAAGCATGATAAATGACTGTTTGTCTTTGAGTTGTGCAAATAAGTTTTTTGTGTTTTCTAACATGGTTTTTAGTTTTGGTTTTTAATTAGTCGTTGTATTTTAAGTATAGTTCGTCATTGGTCAAGTCTTGGTCTAAGCAGTCGTTGGCAAAAATTGCGTTCTCAATAGCTTGTCCTCTTTTACTATATCCATCCCAACCACTCAAAGACTGTCTGTGTAATGGTGTTTGTTTTTTAGGTGCTTTAAACCATACTTGATTAATTAACCAATCTTGATAAGATTTTGGTGTGTTTTCAAATTGCTGTCCTTTGTACTTTCCGAATCTAAGTGTCATAATATTATATTTTTAGTTTTGGTTTTTTAATGTTAAAGTTGTGCAAACAAGTTTTTTGCGTTTTCTAACATATTTAAGTTTTTATTTAGTACTTTTATTGTGATAGGATCTATCACTATTTCACTAATTGTTTAACAAAAGTAACAATTATTATTATAATTACCAAATTGTGATAGAATAAATTATATAAAAATAAACTTATAATGAACAATTACTCTAGTAGAATCAAAGAAATTATTAACGCAAATAATCTTTCTGTTATTGATTTCTGTAAATTAATTGGCTTAAACTCTCCAACTACAATACATTTAATTTTAAAGGAAAACAGAAAGCCAAGCACTAAGACAGTAGACAGGATATTAGGTGCATTTCCTGATTACACTAAAGACTGGCTTTTGTATGGCATTGAAGCTAAAAAGGATGTTTATAGTGATGATCTTACTGTTACAGCACAGCAAGTCATAAGCTACTTTGAAAAAAAACAAGTTGAAGTAGAAAATACTTTTTATGAGCATGGTGTAGAGGCTTTACACGCATTAAATAATATTGTTGATGATGAAGCTCAAAAAGTTAATGATAGAGCAGAAGAAGTAAAATTGTCTTTAGTAGACGTACAAAATCGATTAACTGAAATGGAAAGATATATCTTACTTTTAGAGAAAGATGCTAAAAAATTTGTATCAAAAATGAACAATATTACTTGTTCTAACGTAGTACAAAATAAATAATAAATTATTATTTATATAAATTAATACAAAATCAGTACTGCTATGTTATATAATATAGTTAAATTTAATTGCAAAAAACAACAAAACAGAATTTAAAATAACCAAATTTTAAAATATAAAAAGCCTACGCATGACTTTATCGGAATTTAACAAAATTTATCAAGAGAATTATAATCTCTATAACTTAGAAGAACAAAAAGAACTTGATGCAGTTTACCAAAAACTATATATAAACAAGTTAAAGAAAAAATTTACCTCCAAAGAGATTCCGAAATAGTAAACAAATTATTTTTGTTTAGCTTTTTGTATTTTGATAAAGTCTTAGAGTCTTTAATTCCAGTTACTGCCATAATAAAATGATCAGCCATGCCTTTCTCTGCCATTAAAGTGATATAGGTTCTCCTGGCTGTGTGTGATGCAACCATCTTCCACATAGGCAATAATTGAACAGTCTTCTGACTACCCCTATAAGTAGTTTTCTTTATTTCATTATTAAACCCTAAGTTTTTACATACAGCTTGTATGCGTATATTAAACTTCTGAGAGCTTATCTTAGGCAGTCTCCACTCGTATTTGTCTAATAAGTTTTTAAGTTTATCATGTAAAGGAATAATACTATGGTTTTCTGTTTTCTCTGAACGCTTAATTATAAAGTCTCCTTGTATATCAGCACGCTCAAATACTGAGTAGTCAGAAAACCGCTGTCCTGAGTACACACCAATTAAAAACAAATCCCTAGCCTTTTCATCAGCTCCGTTTAAATCAGCACTCTCTAATATTTCAACCTCTTTAGAATTTAAAGCCACGTCATCGGATTCGTATTTTTTAACTGATACATTAGTATAGTCATTATTGACGTTAAACCCCTTGCGATTACACCATATAACAAAGGTCTTAAAGAAGACTAAGTATCTTGCAAGTGTATTGTCGTTTAATTTGTCTGTGTGTCTTAAATAGGCTAAAAACCCTACATAAAAATCATCGTCTAATTCATTTATTTTATGTTTTTTAGATTGTTTAGCACAGTAGGCTTTATACTTTAAAAACACGACATTATATTTCTGCAATGTTCTAGCGGTTACAGTACCTTGTTGTTTTTTCTCCTTCAAAAACTCGCTATATAAATCAACAACGTTTTCAGAAATGTTCTTTTTTGGTCTAAACGCTTTTGTTAAATGCTCCTTAGTTAGGCTAGTACCATGTTTATTAATAGTGCTTTGTAAAAGTTCATCCAATTTGTTAAGCTGATGGGTTAATTGTCTTGATTCTACACTAGCAAGACCTCGCTTAGTTATTGGCATCCGACTAACAAAATTCCAGTCTTTAGGATTAATAAAAAGTTTGGTGCTAATTTTAAAATAACTTTTACTATTTTTACAATAGTACCTTATGTATATAAGTGTTTTGTCTAAGCTCTTTTGATCCTTTAAAGTAAAATACATTTAACAAATATAGTAAAGGGTACTAGATAGGGTACTATATAAGTTCTTTTAATTTACGTTTAAAGTGTAGTTTAAAGTAAAGCTCACTATATAATTACTGATTGATTTACCTAGTTTGCTTCTAAATTGCAGCAAAACGAGTAAATTCGTTCGAGTCTCGGCGACTCCACTAATTACAGAGTAAATTGTCTAATAGGGTACTAGATAGGGTACTAAAGTGCTAATATTTAGAGATTCATTAGGCAATTTATAGCTGTATGTCCACCAATTACAACACCGCAGCCAATTGCTTGCTTTTTAAAGTTCTTTGCATAGGCTGCAGCATAAGAACCACCATCCACACCACAGCCCACTTGCATCCCAAATACTTTAAAGTTTCTACCGACTGCCCATTCAACATAAGCCTGAGTATGTATATGACCTTGAACAGTACTCATCATGTCATTTTTTGACTTAGTTCTAGCTGTACCGCCTTCCCCGTGTACATACTGAACGTCATCATAGACAATACGCTCAGTCCAATTCCAATCAGTACCTAATACATCGTTATAAGATTTAATCCAACGCTTAGGGATTTGTGAGTCAAATCCTTTCCTTGCTATTATGCGATCATGATTTCCAATGCACACATCAGCGTGAGGAAATGCTTTAATCCATTTTTGAATATCACTAATAGCATAGTCTAATTCATCCCCACCACCCATGCCATCAGGATCAGTCGCATGAAAACTAGCGTAATGGTTGTCTATTATATCCCCAATAAAAATTACTTGGTTGCAGTTGTATTTTGCATAGGTTTCTTGACAGAACTCAAAATAACCATCTAACTCAAAAGGAGCGTGTATGTCTCCTATAACTAAAATTCTTCTTTCTTCTTTAATTAAATTCTCGTAAGCCTTTAAAAGCTTTCCGTTTAATCTTGGTCGCATATATTAGTTTTTATTAATAGTAACGCTTTTAGCTATCTTCTCAGCAGAACGCCCTACAACGTAACCACCTATTCCTAACTGTAGTAAGTTCCAGAACTCATCTTCTAATGGTGGTATTGTAAAGCCAAACAAAGGTGCTAGAAACTTTACATAAATAACTATAAACCCAAATGCAAGCATTAGAATGGGTCTCCAGGAACGTTGTAACCAATTCCCTTTAGCTTCTGCTATAATTATATCAGTCTGCATTTTTTGCAGCTCTAGCTCTTTCTCTTGTATTACTTGGAATATCTTGTTTTTAGCTTCTAAGCGTTCTTCGTCAGTAGTAAATAGGTTGTCTATAACCTTACCTATTTCTTTGATTACAGAACCACTTAAAAAGTCAAGTATTTTTTTCATTATTTAAAAAGCTATATAGTACTTTACTGTAAAGGTTTATAAAGGTTTATAGTAACTAACTATCTACCATCTACTTTTTGTTTTTCTAATATCGTAATGTGTGAATGATTCGTAACTACCTAAGCCACCTTGAAGCATTAACCCCATATCTATAAGCTCGTCTATTAGCCTATAGACTTCTGCTGGTTTTAAGCCCTCTATTGTGATATCTGCTGCTTTACCTAGTAAGTGTTGAGACGATAAAGAACCTCCTATTTTAGCGTTATGCTCTGGGCTTCTATATCCACTATTTACTGTTATAGCTCTACCAGTATAATCTCGTAGGAACTGTAATTGTCCTACAAGTTTTACAATGTTTAAATAGACATTAGAAGGCATCTTACTGCCATCCTTAGACTCAAATTCTTTTAAACTAAAGTTGTTTGTCATTCTTTTTTTTATGCGTTTCGTATATCTTTTGAGCTGTATAACCAATAGATAAAAGCAACAGAACAACCTTCAAGCTGTTTTCAACGTGTGTAAAGCTAACCCCTAAAGTGATAGCGTTAAATATTCCTAATTTCAAATCTTCTATGCTCATAATTTAATACTCTCTAAAAAGCGATTCCATTTAACTATACAGAAAAATTGTAACGCTTCTATTTTGTCGGCTAAATATCTTAATACTCTAACCATTAGAATTTGTATGAATCATATTCTAAACCAAAGAAACTATGTACTCCGTTTCCACTTAAATCAACAGCAGCAGACTTCCATCCGTATGGGTGGTCAGCTTTTACTGTCTCTCCTTCCTCGTCAGTTGAATCGCTTAAATCCCAAAGAGAATCAATGTGCCACTTTGCAGATAATACTGGTGCTTTAGTTTCTTCTCCTTCTTCGTCGTACTCTCCA
>Ga0207890_1000142_pt1 | contig 27524 bp, 46 predicted proteins | sample LinPmetageLP48_FD_184059 | JGI IMG/M metagenome (GOLD analysis project Ga0207890, IMG submission 184059) | Marine viral communities from the Pacific Ocean - LP-48 (SPAdes) | ecosystem: Environmental > Aquatic > Marine > Oceanic | place: Pacific Ocean | collected 2011-06-13 | reverse complement strand
CTTTGGTTGTAGTATTGATGTATTGGGAACTGATAAACATTTGAAACTTGTTTAATAGTTTTACCCTTTTTTAATCTTCCAATCTCTCCAAAGTCCATAAAAGAAAACATCTTTTTTTTATAAGTCCTGGAGAAGATTGAATATATATTTATATCTTTAGCTTTCATTTGACCTCCATTTCAAATCTATAACGATTATTTTTGTTAATTATTCTATAATGATTTAAACAACTATTATTTTTATAAATAACAATAGAGTCGTCATAAGTTCTTTTTTTTAATTCAAATGGTTCATTACAAAACCATTTAGAAATAGATTTCTCTAAGTCTTTTAATAAAGATGAACTTGATAAAAGTTTAAATTTATTCATTTAACCTCCTGGTATGATGGCAGCATTAAAAAGAATTTAACTATAAACAATGCAAAGATGCTTAAGCCTATAGTCAAATTTATTTGAGTTATTACAAATAAGCCAAACAAGGCTATTCCAAAGCATAAAGCAAAATATATGGCTCTAATCATTTGACCTCCATTTTGATTGATTGAGTATTTTTTCTTCTTCTTTCATAAAGAACAATTTGAGCTTGTTCTAATCTCTGATTATCTTCATCAGTATTTAAAAAAGAAGATATTGGTAAGCTGAGAGCCTTGACAATTTGTCTAAGCTCCCAAGTTGCTTTAGTTCTAAGATTCATTTTACCTCCTATAACCATTCATGTTTTAAATAATAACCATCATTCCAAACTTTTGAGCAAAGCTCATAAACAGTTTGAAAACCCATATCCATATTTCCAAAAGATCGTCTAATAGAATATGAATTTTTCTCATCTAATTGATGATCCATTATTTTAGAATAATGATAAGTGCATTGATAAGGTCTATTATCTTTTATATATCTCAATCTAATATAAATAGTTCCAGATGGAGTTGATTTTATTAATTGAGTGTAGATCGTATCACCTTTGTTAAATGTTCTTTTCATGTGTTCAATCGCACAATCAAAGTCCAATTTCTTTTTTTCTTTTTTTGTAGCTTGAGTTATTTTCCATTCTTTTGAAATATCTAAATGGTTAATAATCCAATGTCTGGCTTCCTCAGTATTAGAAAAATCTTTTTCAAAATGATCTCTAATATCTTTTGAGTTAGTTATCAAATATTGATTCATGTTTGCTCCTTTGTTAAGTTTGTTAATTTGAATCATAACTAATTAATATCAGAGCAATTATAGATGTCAACTAATTGATAACATCATATTAAATTAATTAATATCAAAGAAACAACTATAAAGAGAATTAAAATAGTGTGATAAATATATCACACATAATAAACACATTAGAACGATTATAAACTATGGCAAATATTAAATATAATAAGACAATTGAAAAGACTATTTTAAATAGGCTTTGTAATGGTGAATCTATTAGAAAGATTTGCAAAGATCCTGAAATGGTTTCATGGGCTACATTTAGCCAGAAATTAAAAGACTCTGAAAAATTACAGGATCAATATTATACTTGTAAAAAGATTGGTATTGAAATGGTTATAGCTGAGGCTCAAGATAAATTAATGGACTCTATTAATACATTAGAAAACTCAGGTAAGATGGATAATAGCTTACCATTTGCACATTTAATTAAAGAAATGCAAAGCAACGCAAAGTGGTTAAGCTCTGTATTATCTCCAGTTAGGTATGGAAAAGATACTAAATTGACTCTAAATGGTGGAGATAAACCTATTGAGATTAAGTGGCAGCAGTAATAAAAGCTAAGTAATACCTAGATAGTGTTGAATATTATTCAACCTTTGCACCCAAATTTATACAGTACATTTATAGAATTAATTGGCAGATTTGCCAAAAGATTACAGATCGCAATAGTTATTGATTAACTAAGCAACACCAAAGCAACATGAGATTTAAAAGATAAGTAAAAACAATATTAATTTACCAATACCAATTGATTAGCAATCAAATGCTTTTGTTTATTGGTTATTTCCTGAGCTTTTGGGGGGTGTTTTTATTCGTTATACACCAAATTAAATATCGGTGGCTTGTTAATATTAATGGAAGTTACACACAACTAGATTAGGAATTTTCAATGATGGATTTTGACGACAACGAAAAAGGTTACTCAGCAGTAATATATATTATGGAAAGCAGCAACTCTGTTGTTGTTCACTTTGGAGGATTTAACGATCTTAGAGAATGTAGATACTTCTCATCTCACATCATGGAAGATTTTGGCATTGAACAATTATTAAATGTACCTCAAGGAGTTACAGTACATTAGGGGGGTTTTGTTTTTAAATGCCAGAAATAATCATTCCATATAAGCCAAGAGAACTCCAAAATTTTTTGCACAAAGAAATTGATAAGAGCCGATTTAGTGTAATCGTAGCTCACAGACGAAGTGGTAAAACAGTTATGCTTGTTAATCACATGATTAAAGCAGCACTTACTTGTCCTTTGCCAAACCCTAGATATGCTTTTATATCTCCTACCTTTAAACAAGGTAAGGCAACAGCATGGGATTATATAAAACAGTTCGCTGGTAAAATACCTGGAACTAAGTTTAATGAGTCAGAATTAAGATGTGATCTTCCAACAGGAGCAAGGATTACAATTCTTGGAGCAGAAAACGATCAAGCTCTAAGGGGTATATTTTTAGATGGTTGTGTTTTTGATGAAACTCAATCTATTAAACCAACTATATTTCCAGAAGTCATAAGACCAGCTTTGGCAGACCGAAAAGGTTGGTGTGTATTTATAGGTACACCAAAAGGTAGAAACTATTTCTATCAATTGTATAAAGATGCACAAAAAAATAAAGATTGGTACTCTGGTTTATTTAAAGCTAGTGAAACTAATATATTAGATCCTGATGAATTAGTTGCTGCAAAGCAAATGATGTCAGAAGATTTATACGATCAAGAATTTGAATGTTCTTTCCAAGCAGCTATCACAGGCTCTTATTATGGTGCTTTAATAGAGCTGTTAGAGTCAAAGAGTAGGGTTACTGATAATTTGTATGATGACAACCTTGATGTTGAAACATGGTTTGATTTGGGCTTAAATGACTCCACAGCGATATGGTTTGTCCAAAGGTATAAAGGAGAAATCAGATTAATAGATTATTATGAAAATGCTGGTGAGGGTTTAGATCACTATGTAGATGTCATTAATAGAAAAGAATATGAGTATTCAAAGCATATAGCTCCCCATGATATTAAGGTCAGGGAGATTGGTAATTTTGGTAAATCAAGATTAGAGAGTGCTTTAGAATTAGGTATTGCTTTTGAAGTAGCACCAAAACTATCTATTGAAGATGGTATTGAAGCTGTCAGAAAAGCTATTCCTAATTGTTGGTTTGACAAAAACAAATGTCAAAAAGGATTAGAAAATTTAAAAGCCTATCAAAAAAGATGGGATGATAAAAACCAATGTTTTAGAAATAAACCAATGCACAACTATGCTTCTCATTGTGCTGATGCCTTTAGAACTGGTGTAGTAGGTGAGGGTGTGGAAGTTAGTGATTGGAAAGAAACAATTCCAGTTGAAACAAATTATATAGTTTAATATGGCAGATAAAGTTACAGATATAGAATTAAGAGCAATCATCAATCAAGAGATCAATAACTCTCTAGGTTATATGGGTGGCAACCTATCAGCTCAAAGAAAGAAATCTTTAGAATACTACATGGGAGAACCATTAGGGACTGAGATTGATGGAAGAAGTCAGGTTGTAAGTACAGATGTTGCAGACACTATTGAAACCATCTTGCCAAATCTACTTAGAATTTTTACAGCATCACACCAGGTTGTAAAATGCGAACCAGTAAAAGCCGAAGATGTAGCACTTGCTGAACAAGCAACTAACTATATTAACTATGTTTTTAACAAAGATAATAATGGTTTTTCTATTTTGTATTCTTGGTTTAAAGATGCGTTAATTGAAAAGAATGGAATTGTTAAAGTTTATTGGGATGATAGTCAAAAGGTTGAGCAAGAAACTTACGAAAATTTAAATGATCAAGAATATCAAATATTAATTAATAATGATGATGTTGAAGTTGTTGAAGAAGAAAAGTTTGTTGATGAAAAAGCAAAAGAAGAATTAGAACAAATTAAAGCATTAGCATTAGCTCAAGGTCAAGATATGGGGGATATACCTACACCTCATTTACACAATTGTATTATTAAAAGAACCACAAGGTCTGGCAAAGTTAAAATAGAAAATATACCTCCTGAAGAATTTTTAATTCAAAGAACTGCAAAGTCTATTGAAGATGCAAATTTTGTTGCACATAAAGTTTTAAAAACTAGATCAGAACTTATAGAGATGGGTTATGATAAAGAGATAGTTGAAAGTTTACCAACTACAAATGCTATTCTTTTAAATGATGAAAGATTAACTAGATATTCAGATATAGATGAAAGTCCATTTAATGATGCTCCAGATGAGAGTACCCAAGAAATAGAAATCTATGAGTGCTATGTAAAAGTAGATATGGACGGAGATGGTATTGCCGAACTTAGAAAAGTAATAGTTGCTGGTGAAAGTGGTTATGAAATTTTAGAAAATATGCCATGTGATTTTATTCCATTTTGTTCTTTAACTCCTGTACCAATGCCACACAGATTTTATGGTAGATCAGTTGCAGAATTAGTTGAAGATGTTCAATTAGTTAAATCTACAGTTATGCGACAGTTGTTAGATAATATGTATTTAACAAATAATAACAGAGTTGCTATCATGGACGGAATGGTCAACCTTGATGATTTACTTACATCAAGACCTGGTGGTGTAGTTAGAACTAAACAACCACCATCACAAGTAATGATGCCAATGCAAAATCAAACTATTTCGCAACAAGCATTTCCATTATTAGAGTACCTAGACACAGTTAGAGAAACTAGAACTGGTGTTACAAGATACTCTCAAGGATTAGACGCAGACAGTTTAAATAAAACTGCAACTGGTGTAAATACTTTAATGAACCAATCGCAAATGCGAATGGAATTGATTGCAAGAATATTTGCTGAAACTGGTGTTAAAGATTTATTTAAAAGAATATTTGAGCTTACAGTTAAGTATCAAGACAAAGAAAGAATTGTAGAATTAAATAATAAGTTTGTTCCTGTTAATCCTACTGAATGGAAAAACAGATATAATATTTCTATAACAGTTGGACTTGGAGTAGGTTCTAAAGATCAACAAATTGTTATGTTAAATAATATTTTACAAAAACAATTACAGGCTTTCCAATTACAAGGTAACAAAGAATATCCTATGGTTACTTTAAAAAATATTTACAATTCACTTGCTAAAATTATTGAAGAAGCTGGACTTAAAAATGTTGAAAATTATTTTGTTAATCCAGATCAAGGTAGAGATTTAGTACAACCTAGTCCTCCACCTGAACCAACACCAATTGAAAAAATAGAATTTACTAGAATAGCATCTGAAGAAAAACGAAAAGTTGCAGAGCTTGAACTAGAAGCTAAAAAATTAAAAGCCGAAACAGCAGAAGCTATATTAGGTTTTCAAACTAAAATTAAGGAAATGGAGCTGAAGTATAATACACAACTTGATGCAGCTAAAATTAAAGCTGATGCTGATATAGAAAAATTAGTAACATCAAACAGAAATAAAACTTTCCTTGCAGCACAACAATCATCAGACAGACTAGATCAACAAGTGAGTAATTTAGATGGACAGCAACGAACAGAACCAGCTCCAACAGGAACTGAACCAAGCGAACAAAGCTAAACAACTTTTTGAAAATCCTTTATTAAAAGAGTCTTTTGATAAATTAAAAAAATTATATACAGAAAGTTTATTTAATACTGGTGCAACAGAAACAGAAGCCAGAGAAAAACTTTGGTTAGCTTATAATGTAGTAAGCAAAGTAGAACAAAATTTATTTGAAATTTTAGATACAGGAAAACTAGCTTCTAAGCAATTAGAGGATTATCGAAACAGTATCAAAAAACAAAAATTCTAAACAAATAAGTTTAGGATAAGTCAACCTCATAAGAGGAACTTAACTTAAAAAGGAAAATATATGTCAAACAATGCCAATCCCTTACAGGAAGCACAAACTGATGTTGATAAAGCTGCTAATGCAGTATTTGGTTTGTTAAACCCAAAAGAAGAAGAAGAAATTGGGAAAAGCGAACCACCAAAAGAAGAAATTAAACAAGATTCTCCTGAACCAAAAAATGAGGAATCGGAATCCGATCAACCACAGGAACAGGAAATAACTGAAGAAACAGAATCTGAACAAGAGGAAGTTTCTGAAGAAGATGTATCTCAAGACGAAGAACAGTCTGATGTTCAAGAGAAACCAGATTCCACCGAAGATCAACTTCATAAAGTGAAAGTTGCTGGTCAAGAATTTGATGTTACCCTTGATGAATTGAGGAATGGTTATCAGAGAGATGCTGACTATAGACAAAAGACTGAAGAACTTTCTAATCAAAGAAAGCAATTTCAATCTGAGTCTGAAAAGCAAAGACTAGATTATTCTCAAAAGCTAAATGAGTTAAATCAAAGTTTGTCAGTTGCTCAACAGGATTTAAATGCAGAAATTAATTCTGCCGATTTAGATAAACTGTATGACGAAGATCCAACAGAAGCTGCAAGAGTGGAAAGAAAATTGAAGAAAAAGCAAGATGCTTTAAATCAATCTTTACAACAAGCTCAAGCAGAACAAAAGCAACAATTTGAAACATTTTTGCAAGATCAACAAAGAAAATTAGTATCTAAGATGCCTGAATTTTCTGATCCAGCAAAGGCTTCAAGTTTAAAAGCTAATATGAAAAGCACACTAAACAATTATGGGTTTAACGACCAAGAAGTTGCTCAAGTGTACGATCATAGAATTGTAATGTTGGTTAATGATGCTATGAAGTATAGAAGTATGCAAAATTCAAAACCGAATTTAGCAAAAAAGATTTCTAAACCAAGCAAAGTTTTTTCGTCAGGGGTTAAACAAGGCAAAACTGAATTAAATCAGAAAGCTAGAAAAGAAAAGTTTAGTCGTCTAAGAAAATCTGGAAGCACTAAAGATGCTACTAGCATATTCCTAGACATGATTAACAATCAATAACCTCAAAGGAAAATAACAATGACACAAATAACAAACACATATAGTCAATATGATGCAAAAGGTAAAAGAGAAGATTTATCGGATATTATTTATTCGATCAGTCCAACTGATACTCCTTTCATGTCAAACATTGGCAAGAACAAAGCAACAGCAGTTTACCATGAATGGCAAACAGATGCTTTAGCAGCAGCAGCTTCTAACAATCACCAAGTTGAGGGTGATGAAGTAGCTTTCAATGCTATGGTTGCAACTACTAGACTAGGAAACAGAACACAGATTTCAAGAAAAGCTGTAATCGTTTCTGGTACTCTAGAGTCTGTATCAAAAGCTGGTAGAAATAATGAAATGGCTTACCAAATCTCTAAGGCTTCAAAAGAGCTAAAAAGAGATATGGAAACTACTCTATTATTAAACCAAGCTCCAGTAACTGGTAACGATACAACTGCAAGAAAACTTGCTGGTATTGAAACTTGGATTGAAGCAAACACTAACCATGCGTCAGCTGGTTCACCAACTCCTGCCGATCCAACTGGAGATGGAACAGATGTAAGGGTTGTTGGAACTCAAAGAGCTTTCACAGAAGCACAACTAAAAGATGTTGTGAAGAAGTGTTGGGACTCTGGTGGAGATCCATCAATGATTATGCTTGGCTCTTTCAACAAACAAAAACTATCAGGCTTTACTGGTGGATCAACTAGATTTGACCCAGCAGAAAACAAAAGATTGGTAGCATCTGTTGATATATATGAATCTGACTTTGGAGCATTAACTGCTGTACCAAATAGATTCCAACAAGCTAGATCAGCTTATGTTCTACAACCTGATATGTGGGCAGTTTCTTTTTTAAGAGATTTCCAACTTCAGGATCTTGCTCAAAGTGGTGATGCACAGAAGAAATTCTTACTTGCAGAATACACTTTAGAGTCTAGAAACCAAGCTGCTTCAGGTGGTATATTCGATTTAACTACTTCATAGTAGTTATCACTTTTATGAGGGGGTATTTTTACTCCCTCATAATATCAATTAACAATTTTGTTTGGTCTTTGAAGATTTTTTAAAGTCGGAACGAAGCAAATAAATAGGAAAATACAATGAGAACACTTAACGATTACTTTTTAACATCTGCTATACCTGATGTATCAACTGCATCTTCAACTTTTGTAGTTGTACCTGATGGTGGTAGAATTGTTAAAATTTTTGCACATAACAAAGCAACAACTACAGGAACAGCAGCTATTACTTTTGAAATAGATGGTGTGGCTTGTACTTCTGGTGCGATTAGTCATGTAGCAACAAGTTCTGCTGGCAAGCAATACGAAGTTGAGCCTACATCTTTAAATGATGTAAATGAGGGTTCAGCTCTTGAATGTATTACTAATGGTGGATCAACAAATGCTTCTAAAATGGAAATCACTTTCGTTATCAGAAGATAATTACAAATTTTGTGGGGATCTTGTCTAGCGATACTTCCCCACAAATACCAATCAACTAAAAAGGAAATAAATTATGCCAATGGGAATGGGAACTTATGGTTCTAAAAAAGGACGACCACCTAAGAAAAAAGGTAAAATGAAAAAAACAAAAAAAAAATCAAAAAAGAAAAGGTAAATAAATTATGAGTTTTAATTATGGATTAAGACAGGGAACTGTACTGAAATTAACATCAGGAAGTTCATCATCTGCATCAGCAGCATTTACTGCTGGAACAGAATATATTAGAGTGGTAAGCACAATTGCTTGTCATATTCTTGTAGCTGGAACTCCAACAGCAACAACAAGCACATCTTTATTACCAGCTAACGAAGTTGAAATTATTAAAGTTTCTCCAGGTGAAAAAATAGCTGTATTAAGAATTGGTGGCTCAGATGGTGAGTTATATGTTACTGAACTAAGTGCGTAATGGCTAAACAAAAGTTTATTCATTTTGTTCCAAGAGATAAACCACCCAAATTAGGTAAGCACAAAAAATCATTAAATAAATCTGAAAAAAGACAAATGAAACTTACTAGATATAAAGGTCAAGGTAGATAATGGGAAAACTTAGAGTAGATAATGATGGTGTAACAACCGAAACTTTTCATGATAACGAAGATAAAGGTGTTATCCAACAAAGATCAGTTGATGTTAAACCAATATTAGAACACAATAAAAAGCTATACACACAGAATGATGGTTATTCACCAGACAAAGGTTTAAAAAGAGTAGCATCAGTTCCAAACATTATTTTAGAGATTTGGGCAAAAGAATATAATGGCGATATGAATAAAGGTAATTGGTTTGCTTTACCTAAAGATGTTCAAACAAAAATTTTAAAAGAAAAATTAAATAGTTCTGATTATAGATTATTTAGAACTGCACCAGGAAGATTTTAATGGCACTAACAAATTATACAGAATTAAAAGCATCACTTGCTAATTGGTTAAACAGATCAGATTTAACAACTGAGATAGCTGATGACTTTATTAAATTAGCAGAAGCTGATTTTAACTCAAAACTTAGAGTTAGAAGTATGATTGCACAATCAAGTTTTACTATTGATAGCGAAACTGAAGCTCTGCCAACAGGATTTTTACAAGTAAGAGATTTATATATTTTAAGTGGTTCTACAAAATGTCCATTGAGATATGCAACACCATCACAAATGGATCAAATGCAAGGCACATCAAATACTGGTTTGCCATCTATTTATACAATATTAGGAGATACTTTTAGATTTTCTCCAAAGCCTGATGCTGCATATACAGGCTATTTAAATTATTATAAAACTTTTGATACTCTATCTAGTACCAATACAACTAATTATATTTTAACAAGCCACCCAGCTATTTATTTATATGGCTCATTATTTCATGCTGCTAATTTTTTAGGAGGTATTAATCCTCAACAAGTTCAAACATGGCAACAAATGTATGGCACAGCTATGGAAAGATTAGAACAAAACGACAGAGAAGATCAATTTAGTGGATCACCTTTAGTACAAAGAGGTGAAGATACTGTAAGAGGTGCTTTCTCAAATAATTATAAATCAACAAATTATTAAACTATGCAATTACCTTTTGGCGAATGGCTTCCAGATCAACCAGATCATTTAAATCCTGGTGCAACTGTTGCAACTAATGTTTATCATGCACAATCAAGCTATAAACCAGTTAAAGGTTTAGTTGCTTATAGTGGTGCATCTAATGTAACACAAAATGCAAAAGGTTCTGGTAGTTTTAGAGATAACACAAATACAGTATTTACTTTTGTTGCTACTAAAGAAACTATATATAAATTAACATCTGGTACTTTTAGTGAAATTGGTGCAAGAAATGTAAAATTAGCAACTGCAAAAGCATCATGCACAATTACAGTTTCTGATTATGCAAATATTGGAGCTTCTAAAACTATTACCTTAAAAAAAAATGATAATTCAACTGTTGTATTTACTTCAACTACAGGAACAGCATCAGGAACTCAGTTTAAAGTAGAAACAAATAATAATACTACTGCAACAAATTTAAAAACTACTATTGATGCTCATGCTGATTTTACAGCAACAGTATCAGATGCAGTTGTTACTGTTACAAGAGCAGCTATTGGTAATGAAAATTTAACCAATGTATCATCTGACACTACAAGATTAACAACTACTAATTTTTATGGTGGAACACCCTTAACAGGCACAGATACAGATTACATCACTTTTACACAATTTGGACAATATGTGATTGCTAGTAATGGAGTTGATGTACCACAATATTATTTAATGGGTACTTCAACAGTTTTCCAAAATTTATCAACTATTGCATCAAGTGGAACTCCACCAACTTTTAAAACTTCTGGTGTAGTGAGGGATTTTTTAGTAACTGGTAATATAATTGGTGCTAAAAACAGAGTAGCTTGGTCAGGAATAAATGACATAGCAACTTGGGAAGCTGGTATTAGTTCATCAGATACACAAGATTTGCCAGGCTCAGGTGGTCAAGTAGTTGCTATTACTTCTGGTGAAGTTGGTTATGTTTTTAGAGAAGATCAAATAATTCGTATGGATTTTGTGGGTGGGAATGTAATATTCCGATTCTCAGTAATTTCACCCAATAGAGGTGCTGTTTATGGACAAACAGTTTGCCAGGACAACAGACAAGTTTTCTTTTACGCATCAGATGGATTTTTTCAAATCAATGGCGACCAAATTTTGCCGATAGGAGCTGAGAAAGTAAATAGATTTTTTGATGGTGATTTAAACAAAGCATACACAGATAGAATTACTGCTGCTGTAGATCCATTTAATACTTTAGCGATCTGGTTATATCCAAGTAAAGATAATCCAAACACTACTGGAATTTGTGATAAATTATTGATATACAATTATGTAACTCAAAAGTGGTCAGTTGCTAAAGTTAAAGCATCACAAATCTTTAAACAATTCGTAGTAGCAAACACAGTTGAGTTAATGGATATTATTTCTGAAAACTTAGATGATATTAATATTTCACTTGATACAGCTTTTTGGACAACAGGACATTTGTATTTAGGTGCTGTTGATGAAAATTTTAAAGCAGCAATTTTTTCTGGAAAAACTTTAGAAGCTGAACTTGAAACAAAAGAACAAGAAATATTTCCTGGTCTTAGAGCAAATGTAACTGGTATCAGACCAATTGTAGATGCAATTGCAAATGTAACTATTAAGACTAGAGATAGATTAGTTGATAATGTTGTTACATCTTCATCAAGTACAATGAATGACACAGGAATAAATCCTGTCAGACAAAGTGGTAGATACTTTAGAGCTAATGTTAAAATTCCAGCAGAAAGTATTTGGACTAATGCACAAGGAATTGATTTAACAGCTAGTCAAGGTGGATCAAGATAATGTCAGATAAAATAGATATAGATAACATTAGATATTCAATTGAAACACAAGAGTTTTTTCAAAGACAAGTTGAAGAAGCAGTAAATACATTAATTAACAAAAATAATTCTGAAAGCGATAAGGCTTTTAGTTGGTTTATGAATTAGGAGCAACATGACAACAAACATTAAAGATTATTCAACAACTCAATCAAGCAACACTACATTAAATTCTATTGATGTTAATGAGGGTATGCTTCCTAGTAATCTTAATAATGCTATTAGAGCATTAATGAAGAATACTAGAGATTGGGCAAATGACAGTCAATGGTTTGAATATGGTGATGGCTCTGGTGCTTATACTTCTGCTTGGGTTTCAACAACTCAGTTCACTATTGCTAGTTCAGCAGATATTAGTGCGATCTATCATGTTGGTAGAAGAATAAAAGTTTTAAAAGCAGATGCTAGTCTTGTTTATGGATCAATAACTGCAACTTCAAACAATGGTACTTTACAATCAATCACAGCTACTTTTGATAGTGGTAACTTAGGTTCTTCAACAAACGCATTAAGAATTTATATTGGTGCTTTATCAAAAACTAATTCATCTATTCCAACAGAAATTATTGGAACATCTAATTTAGCTGATGGTTCAGTTACACTTGCTAAACTTGCAGCAGATTCTGTAAATGGAACTAAGATTGCAGATGATAGTATAAACTCTGAGCATTATGTAGATGGTTCTATAGACACAGCTCATATTGCTGACGCACAAATTACAACAGCTAAAATTACTGATGCAAATGTTACAACAGCAAAAATTACAGATGCTAATGTTACTACTGCAAAGATCGCAGATTCAAATGTAACAACAGCTAAGATTGCAGACTCTAATGTAACTACTGCAAAACTAGCAACCAATGCTGTTACAACAGCTAAGATTACAGACGCAAATGTTACAAGAGCTAAAATTGCTGCTGATGCAGTTGATGGAACAAAAATAGCTGATGACTCAATAAATTCAGAACACTACGTTGATGGTAGTATTGATACTGCACACATAGCAGATAGCCAAATCACAACTGCTAAGATTGCAGACTCACAAATTACTTCTGCTAAAATAGCAGATGGTGCAATTGTTAATGCAGATGTAAATGCTTCTGCTGCAATAGCAGCTACTAAAATACATGATGGTTCAATTTCTAATACTGAGTTTGGATTTCTAAATGGTGTAAGCTCAAATATTCAAGATCAAATAGATGCTAAAGGTGCTTCTAATGCTAACTTAACAGCGATTGGTAACTTAGCAAAAACAGATGGTAATATTATTGTTGGTAATGGTTCAACATGGGTTGCTGAAAATGGCTCTACTGCTAGAACTTCTTTAGGTATAGGAACTATTGCAACTCAAGCTGCTAATAGTGTTTCAATATCTGGTGGATCAATTACAGGACTTGGAACTCCATCTAACAATACAGATGCAGCAACTAAAGTTTATGTAGATGGATTAGTTACAGGATTAAAAACTAGAATTATTTGTAGAGTAGCAACAACAGCTAACATTACAACAGCAACAGATTTACAAGCTGGTGATAGCTTAGATGGTATTACTTTAGTAGAGGGTAATAGAGTATTGGTTAAAAACCAATCAACAGCTACACAAAATGGAATTTATTTAGTAGCAGCTTCTGGTCAAAATGCTGCAAGAGATCCTGAGTTTGATACAGTTGCAGAATTAGCTGGTCAAATGGTAATCGTACAAGAGGGTTCTGCTGGAGCTGATAAATTCTTTTTATGTACTACAGATAACTCAGGTTCAATAGGTTCAGTTAATATTACTTTTACAGTTGTCGTACCATCTAATGTTGGTGATGTAACTTTAAATGGAACTCAAACTTTAACAAACAAAACTTTAACCTCACCAGTAATATCGGAAGTAGTTTCTGTTTCTAATGGAAACATATCTGTATTACCAAATGGTTCAGGTAAAGTATTATTAGATGGTAATGGATCATCAGGTGGTATTTCAGTATCTGATGGATTAATAGATATTAGAACTGGTACTGGTGCAGTATCAAAAGTTAAATTTTATTGTGAAAGTTCAAATGCTCATGCACAGACTTTACAAGCTCAACCTCATTCGGCTGGTAGTTCAAGTGTATCAACTTTACCAGCAGCAACAGGAACTTTAATTGGAACTGGTGATACAGGAACTTTACCATTAGTTGCTATAGATATTGATGGTGGAAGTGATATTGGTGCAGACCTAACTACATCTGATCTAATTGTAGTAGATGATGGAGCTGGTGGTACAAATAAAAAAGCAGCATTATCAAGAATGATAACTTTAGTACAAGCAAATATAGACGATCCAACAGCACTTGCAATTGCTTTAGGTTAATTAAATAATAATAGGAGAAAATAAGAAATGGCAAACACATTTAAGACAGTAACATTCGCAGCAGAACCAGCTAGTGCTGGGACTCCTTATGTTATGTACACAGTAGCATCTAGCACAACAACAGTTGTATTAGGATTGGTACTTGCAAACATTCACACTACAGCAGTTACTGCTGAAGTAGAATTAGTTTCTACAACATCAAATAGAGGTGGAGCTAACAATGTTGCTAATGGCACATCAATGTTAGTTAAAGATGTATCTATACCAACTGGAAGTTCTTTAGAGCTTTTATCTGGTGGCAAAGTTGTATTGGAAACTGGAGATAAAATTCAAATAGATTGTTCAGTAGCTGACAAAGTTTCTGGAACATTATCAATAATGGAAATTACATAAGATGGCTTATATAGGTTCTAAACCAGCAAACAAACCAGTTGTAGCAAGTGATCTTGATCCAACAGTTATTACTGGTCAAACAGCTTTAGCAACTTCTCCAGCAAGTACAGATGAATTTTTAATTAGTGATGCTGGTGTATTAAAAAGATTAGATGCTAGTTTAATTGGTGGAACTAACACTCCAGCTTTTGCAGCAACTATAAGTTCAAATCTTTCAATAGCAAATGCTACTACAACAACAGTTGTGTTTGATTCTGAAATTTTTGATAGTGATGGAAAATACAATACTTCAACTGGAAAATTTACACCAACAGTTGCTGGTAAATATTTTTTTCAAACAAATCTTATTATGGGTGGAATGGGAGATAATGATTATTTTGATTGGCTTTTGAAAAAAAATGGAACAGCTTTTTCTTATTCACAATTATTTTCTGGTGCTGGTTCAAATAATGAATTAGGTGGAACAATATCTGGAATTGTTGATTTAGATACTGATGATTATGTTAATGTTGACGTATATCAAGGTACTGGTTCAGCACAAAATATAAAATTACCATCTATTATTTTTTCTGGATTTAAAATTATAACATAACAACACAACAATGAGGATAATAACATGGCACAACTAAGTACAAAAATAGAATTATACGCAGCAGCAAATGGTGTTGCTAGTATTGATTTTAGAACTGATGTTATGTTGCAAGATGATAGTAATGGAGCTGGTGCTTACATTAAGGAATGGAATTTAGATATTGCAGAGCCTACTGATACACAAATCGCAAGTTATGAAACTGCTGGTAACACAGTAGAAACAAACAACACAGTAATCGCTACAAGAAAAACAGCTTATGGTTCTTGGGAAACTCAACTGGAAGAAATCAATGATGATGGAATTGACAGTTGGAAAGCAAGAATTGCACAAGTTAAAACAGATAACCCAAAGAGTTAATAAATTATGGCATATATAGGCAGAGAACCACAGATAGGAAACTTCCAAGTTTGTGATGCAATATCAACAGTAAATAACCAAGCTGCATACACTATGCAAGTAGGATCAGTTAATGTAATACCAGAAACTGCTAACCATATGTTAGTATCTTTAAATGGTGTTATACAAAAACCAGGTAGTTCATTTACAATCTCTGGTTCAACAATTACATTTTCAAGCAACCTTGCTACAGGAGATGCCATAGATTTTATATACTTATTAGGTAATGTATTAGATCTTGGTGTACCTAGTGATGCAACAGTAACAAATGCAAAAACAAACTTTGTATCAACATCAAGTGCTGCAGGATTACAAATTAAAGGAGATGGTACTACTGACGGTACTTTACAATTAAATTGCTCACAAAACTCACATGGGATAAAATTAAAATCTCCACCTCATAGTGCAAGTGCTTCATACACTTTAACTTTTCCAAATAATGATGGAGATGCTAATCAAGTTTTAACTACAAATGGGTCAGGTGTTTTAACTTGGGCTAGTGGTGGAATTACAATCGCAGACCAATGGAGATTAACTAGTAGTACATCTGGTGGAACAAATGCTGTTCTTAGTGCAAATTGGGAAAGAAATGATGGAGCTGGATTTGGTGGTTTAGGCTCTGCTTTGACACAATCAAGTGGAGTATTTACTTTTCCAGCAACAGGATTTTATTTATTAACTATGGCTTTTGGGATTAAAGCGGCTAGTGATACTTCTGCAAATGTTAATTTAGAGGTTACAGTCAATAATTCTTCTTATACTGAAGCGGCAATTATGCTGGCTGGAAATCAAAATAGTTCATCAACTAATTCTACTGCCGCAAATTCTTATATTCTTGATGTTACAAATACAACAAATGTAAAAATTAGATTTAAATCAAGCTCAATGGCAAGCGGAAGTTATGTCTTTGGAGATACTGGTTCTCAATATTCTGGTTTTTCAGCAGTAAAATTAGCAGACACATAGGATAAATTATGACAGACAAACAATACTTACAAGAAGCCTTACACACTTTTAATGGTGGTAATTGGTATGGTTGGAAAAAAGTTGATAGTGATGGAAATAAAATTCCTAACGACCAACGAATGACTTACGCAAATATTGAAGTTATTAAAGATGGTGCAACAATGCCAACAGAGCAAGAAGTTAACGCAAAGATACAAGAAATCAAAGATGCTGAACAAGCAGCAATATCTAAAAAAGCATCTGGCAAACAAAAACTTTTAGACTTAGGATTAACCGAAGAAGAAGTTAAAGCATTGATAGGAGTATAACATGGCAATAATTAAAGTAATCACACCTTCAGTAACTGACGCAAATATTACAACTGCTAAAGTAACTGATAACGCAATTACATTAGCTAAGATGGCTAGTGGTACAGATGGAAACATTATCAGTTATGACGCAAGTGGAAACCCAGTTGCAGTTGCTACTGGAAGTTCTGGACAAGTATTAACAAGTGCTGGTGCTGGTGCAGTACCATCTTTTCAAACTGCTGCTGCTGGAGGAAAAATTTTACAAGTTATTCATGGAACTAAAACTGCTGTTACAACAACTACTTCTACATCTTTTTCAGCAACAGGAGTTAAAGCATCAATAACACCAAGTAACACAAATAGTAATCTTTTAGTTCTTATTGATATTAATGGAATAGAAGCAGGTGGAACATCAAATAGAAATATAAGTTTTAAATTGTATAGAGCTGGTAATTTTTTAGATTGGATAGTTGATGGTTATAGTTATAATAATGTTACATCTATAGGTAATGTTGGTTACAATAAACTGTTTGGTGGTCAATTAAATTCTGGCTCTGCTTTAGAATTTGAATTATTTTTTGCAGAACAAGGTGGTTCTGGATCTCAAGTTGCTATTAATAATTATGTTTCTTCAAATAATACATCTACTTCAGGAATTACTTTAATGGAGGTAGCAACATAATGATTATAATAGATGCAATACTTAAAATAAATCCTAATGCAGAAGTTACTGTTAGTGGAGATGATATTAATACTTGCGAAATACAATGGTTAAATGAAACAACACCAATAACAGTAGCTGACATAGAAGCTAAGATGGTAGAGGTACAAGCTGAGTATGATGCTAAACAATATCAAAGAGATAGAGTTTATCCTAGCATTGGAGATCAACTAGATATGCTATGGCATACAATGGATAATAATTCTGAACTACAACACAAGTTTTATGATTTTTACCAAACAATTAAAAAGGTAAAAGTTGCTCACCCTAAAAAATAATGGCTAACTCATATCGTTTTACAGGCAAAGCATTAGCAACAACGGCTGAAACAGCTTTACTTACAGCATCACCAAAAGAAACACTTATAATAAAATCTATAAGAGTTACTAATAATACTGCTAACACACCTACATTATCATTAGATGTTTTAGATAGTTCAGCATCAACAGAATTTACAATACTTAAAACACAATCTTTATCAGCAAACACTACAGTTGAATTACTAACATTACCTTTAGTTTTAGAAAACTCAGACAGTTTAAAGGCTACAGTTAGTGCAACTGATTCAATTCACTTTGGTATTACTTATTTAAATATTACATAATGAATTTAGTACATATACCATCATCTAATTTAGATGATGTCTGGAATTTAGTTAAAAAAGATATTAGCGAAGCTCTATCTTACTCAGGCAATCACACAGACGCAGATTTTGTTTATGATACTTGTAAAAAACAAGCTATGCAGTTATGGATAGTTTGGGATAGCACTAAAGAAACAGCTTTAGAAAAATACTATGGAGTTGTAGTTACAGAAATAGTTGAAAGAAAATTAAAAAAATCTTGCAACATATTTGTAGTTACAGGCAGACATAGACAAAAGTGGCAACATCTTATTAAAGTATTAGAAGATTTTGCTTTAGACAATCAATGCACCAACATGGAACTAATTGCTAGAAAAGGTTGGGAAAAAATTATGGAACAATTTAATTACAAAAGAACTCATGTGGTTCTTGAAAAAACAATAACAAACAAAAGGGAAAAATAATATGTCATTTGGAGGAGGAAGTTCAGGTGGAGGAAGTGGAACTCAAGTTATAAAACAAGATCCATACGATCCAGCAAAACCAGCATTAAATCAAATTATATCTGAAGCTGGTAATTTATATAATCAAGGTGTAGGAGCAGCAGGATATGTTGCACCAACAACTCAGACAACTCAAGGTATTGCACAACAAGAAGTTATGGCAGGAGCTGCTAATCAACAACTTGCTGACACTTTAGCTGGAAATTATTTAAATCCTTTTTTATCTCCCATGTTACAGGGTTCAGCAAATCAAATTGCAACTGCTGTAAATTCTGAATTTAGTGGAGCTGGTAGAACACCAGGATCTATGATGAACCAACAACAAATCTTGTCTGGTATTACTCAAGAAGCATTACCTTTTGCTTTTGATCAATACGAAAGAGAAAGACAAAGACAACTTGGTATTGCTACTGCTGCACCAACTTTAACACAAGTAGGTGGACAGTTAGAAAATATACAAAGACAAGCTAACTTAGCACCTTTTCAATCTTTACAACAATACAATAGTATTGTTAATCCTATTGCATCAGGTCTACCAGTTCAAAACAGAACAACTAATACTAATCCAAATAGAATTACTCAAGCTGCTGGTGGTGCTTTAGTTGGTTCTCAACTTGGAAGTTTAGGAGGTGCATCTTATGGTGTAGAGGGTGCAGTAATAGGAGCATTATTAGGAGGGTTATTATAATGAACTTAAAAGATCATATACCACATTTTGTAAAAGAACATAAGAAAGCAATAGCAGTAGCTGTTGTTATTTTAGTGATAGCAATAATTTTATAATATTATGAATAAAATAAATAAAATAATTTACGATATAAAAACAGATATAGATAACAACACATCTAAATACATTATTATTCTTAGTGTATTATTTGTAGTTTCAATAATTTTATAATCAATGAACAACCTAAAACAATATGCTGGACTTCTTAATGATGAAGCACCAGAAAATCATTTTCTTGCTTACATAACTCCAAGTGAAAGAGATATGTTAGTTCAAGCTGGTGGTGTAAAAACACCTACAGCATCTGGTATTTTTGCTTATCCACCAGGTATGGGTGACCCAAACTATGATGGTAGTGGTGGTGGAACTTATGGTGGAAGTGGTGGAAATAGAGATACAGGATCTGATTATGGACAATTTGATAGAGCTGTTTCACAAGCAGCTAATAATCCAAGTCCAGAACCTAGTAGTGGGGGGGATAATAATACAGTAGATCCAGGTTTTCAAAAAGCTATAAGAACTCAACAAATAAATGCAGTTAATAATTTTGATTATGAAACAGAAGCATACTCTAATCCTAATGTAAATATAGATGCTGGATATGGACAAGGTGAAATTACAAATGCTACATGGAATCCTAAAACCAAAACTGCTGATATAGAACAAACTGTAGGAATTATTAGCACAAAACAATATCAAACAGCTAATTTAGGTGCGTTTTTAGACTCACCAGATGTTAGTGATAAAGATAAAGTTAAAGCACTTAATCAATTACAAGCATTACAAAATTCTGATATAGTAGGAAGTAAATTATCAAACCTTGAAACAGATTTTGTTTTAAATAATTTAATTGGTTCATTAGATAATATAAAAAATTTAGATAAATATAATCAATTTACAAAAGAAATAGATGCAGATAAAACTACTTTTCAAGCTGATTTTAATAAAAATCCTCTTAAAACTGTTTTTACTTCTGGTGGTGTTATAGGGTCATTATTTAAAGGTGCATTAGATCAATATAGAAATAATAAAGCATTAGCAGTATTAGGTTATACTGGTAAAGTAATTAAATATAATCCTGATGGCTCTGGTGAGTTTAATTATGGAGGTGGTTTTGGTAGAGATGACAACCAAAGTGAAGCAGATCAAAGAAAAGAAATTAATAATCTTGTACCTTATGCTGCTAATATTATTGGTGATACACCACAACAACCATCTATGGTTAATGATTACTTTGCCAACATGGGTAGCAATCTAGGAGTATCATCTGCTTACATGGACACTTACAATGCTGCTAAAAATAAAATTTCACAAACATTAAACTTAACACCAAACAATCAACAATATGGTTATGGCAATACTTTCAATCAAAATTTTGATAGAAGTATGACATCTGCCAATCCATTTTTTGATGAACTAACAAATCAAGGACTAATATAATGGCATTTAATTTAAAAGGATTACTACAAGACGAAGAATTTTTATTAGGAGCTGGACTTTTATCTGCTGGTTCTCAAGGTAAAAGTTTAGGACAAGCTGCCTTACCTCAAATGTTAAGAGCTGCCAATATATCTAATGCTTTTCAAGAAAAACAAAGAAAAACAGATTTTAGAGATGCAGTATCTAAAATGGATCAAACTGGATTTAGTGATATAGAAAAAGCACTAATAAGATTTGATCCAATTAAAGGTTATGAAATGGTTTCTAAAAATAAAAGAGCTAAAGCTAATAGACTTTTAACAGATGAAGAAGTTTCAAAATTAAAATTACCAGCTGGAACAATTGTTCAACAAGATGAAAAAGGTGAATTAAATGTTGTAAGCAAACCATCAGCAGAAGATTTAAAGAAAAGAACTCAATATAAAAATACAGTTGGTTTATTAGATGGTATTGAAAAAAGATACTATGGTTTAAATAAACCAGTTGGAGGAGTAGCTGGAATCGGTTTTGATGTAGATAGAATTAAAGGTCAAGTCGGAAGATTAACTGGATCTAAAAAAGGAAAAGAATACGCAAAACTAACAGCAGATATTGATAAGACTACAACTTTTTTAACACAGGCTATTTCTGGTGCTGCTGTATCTGAACAAGAAGCTACAAGAATAAGAGCATTAATACCTCAACTTGATGATACAGAGGTTGTCTTTGAAGCTAAATTAGAAAGTCTTAGAAAGTATTTAAATGATGCAAGAAAAAATCATGGTGGCGATATTTCAAAACACATGGAATCTTCAAATGCTGCTGACTATTATAAAAAACCTGAAACAAATTCTTTAGAAAAAATGACAGATGAAGAATTGCAAGAAATGTTAAAATTATATTAATATGGATAGACAAACTATTTTAAACGAAATTAATAGAAGAAAAGGTGTTACATCTGGTTTTTCTCAATCTGATATAGAAGAAGAATTAAGAAAAAGACAAAAGAGTCCTTATGGAAATATTGTTGATGACATGGAAGTTCCAGAGGGAAATGCTAGAACAGAAGCTATTGAAGATTATCTTACATCACCTGCATTTGGAAGATTAGCTTTAGAAATTGGTGGGGGTGTAGCTGGTGCTATGACTGGTGGTACTTTATATGCTGCTTCAAGATTAGTAAGAATGGCTTATCCATTATTAGTTAGATCACTTGGAGCTGGTGTGGGTGAGGGTGCTGCTGCTGGATTAGCACAGACTTTTGATCCAAAAGAAGATTTAGCAAAAGAAATATTTAGAGGTTTTGCAACTGGTATGTCAGCAGAAGCTATTGGTGGTGCAATCCCAGCTATAATAAAAAAAATAGGATTTAAAGGATTAAAATATTCTAAAGAAGCAGAGAAAGCAGAAGAATTACTTTCTGCATCTAAAGATAAATTAAAAAATGGTACATCAAGTATTGATGATGCAGCAGAGGGATTAATTACACCAGGTATAGGAAGTGAAAATAGATATATTGATATTGCTGAAAATTTAGCAGAAAAATCTATTTTTGGTGGTGGTAAAGTAATTAAAGCTAGAAAAGGTGCTGAGAATATTTTAACTAAAGAATTAGACAATTTTATTGATGATTTTTCAGATGCAACAACAAGAGTTAATGCTGGTGAATTAGCATTAGATGCAGTTCAAAATTCATTAGATGCTTTTAGAGCAAATGCCAAAGTAAGATATGATGCTTTAACTACAGCAGCAAAAGGTGTTACAGTAGATATAAGCTCAACACAAAAACTTGCTAAAAAATTATTAGATGAAGCAAAGCCAACTGAATTACTTGAAAGAGATGGAATCAAAGTTTTAAATACAATTACTAACTTAGATCCTAAAGTTTCTTTTTCAGTTGCTAATAATGTAAGATCAAAATTATTAGGTGTTAGTAGATCAAGTAAAGATTTAATAAAAGGTCAAGGTGCTAGATATGCTCAAAATGTAACTGAAAGTTTAACTAAAAATATTGATGAAACAGCAGAAGCAGTACCAGGAGATTTAAAATCTATTTATAATAATGCTCAAAATTTTTACAGACAAAATGTCAAAAAGTATAACGATAAAACTTTAAGAAGTCTTACAAGTAAAGCTCCAGAAGAAGTTTATAAAACTTTAATTAAACCTAACAGAGAAAGTACAGTCAAAAACTTTATGCAAGTTTTAAAAGGTACTAAAGACAAAGAAATTAGAGAAGAATTAATATCATCAATAAAAGGAACAATGTTTACTGATATAGGAACTGAATCCAATAGATTATATAGAAAACTTAATGCTAATTATTTTAGAAAAGAATTTGAAAAATTTGGTAAAGGTACTTTAGAAGAAATATTTACAAAAAAAGAATTAAGTGATGTTAGAAGTTTGCTTGATGCTTTAGAAGTTGCACAAAGAAAAACAGTTGGTGATGGTGTTCCAGGTGGTTTATTTATTCAATTAATGCAAGGTAGTGCTGTATTTGGTTTAGCATCAGGTGTATTTACAGCTCCATCTGCTGCAATTCTTTTAGCACCAGCAGTAATTGGTAAAATGTTCACTAATCCAACAATTATAAAATTAATGAAAAAAGGACTTCAATTAAATCCTGGTAGTCCATCTTTTTATAGAAACTCAGCACAAATAATGGGTGCTATGGTAAGTAATAATTTAATATCTGAAGATGAAGCAGAAGAATTTTTAGACGATCTAAAAAACTCAAAATAATGACTACTCAATCTTTAAAAAACTCACAGGACATTATAAAATTACAAGGCGAAACTAAACTTATTCATCAAAAAATAGACACAATCAAAGACAATCACTTAGCTCACTTGGACATCAAAGTTAATAATATTTATAAATTATTATGGGTGATCGCAACAATAAGTCTAAGCAGTCTATTAAGCCTAGTGTCAAGCCTGTTAAGTTAAGTACAAATATTAAAGGCACAATCGGAGAATACCAAGAGATAGTTAATTTAACTAGAAAAGGGTATTGGGTAGCAAAGGCTTGTGATCCTCAATGTCCATTTGACTTAGTAGCAGTATCTCCAGATGGCTCTATTCAATTGCTAGACATTAAAACTAATACATACAGAAAACATATTAAACCATATAGAAGAAAAATTTGGCGATCACCTACTGCCAAGCAAAAAAAATTAGGAATAAAAATAGTCATGGTTGACCATGCCAATAATTAATTATGAACTTTGCAGACCTTTTAAAAAAGAATTTTATATTTATTCCAGTAGTTGCTTCAATAGTAGTTGGGGGATTTACTTCTGTTAAATATGTTTTAAATTTAACAACAACAATCAATCAATCTGAAGTACAAATTGTAAATCTTAAAAGAGATTTAAAAGTTGCTGAAGAAAAAATTACAGAAATGAATACAAGACTTTCTTCTGCTGAAGCTACATGGCAGATGGCAGAAAATTTATACAGAACTCTTGCTGACCAAGTAAGAGAACACTCATACGATATTAAAGATTTAAACAGATAAAGGATTTATGAACAATGGAGATTGCCAAGATGAACTATTATTTTACAGGATTACTTGTTCTGGCTTTTACAATATTGGTTTTGTTTGTAGAACCTGCTTATCCTAGAAATGAATATCTTAATGAGTATGGTGCAAGATGTGGGGATTTTGAAACTAGAGTAGAGAAAGAAGATAGAAATAATGATTATAGACATTATAGTAACAATAATAATTACGATAGTGATAGTGAAAATTATAGATTAAGTTTTACATACAGAAAATATTTAGGTGTAGATTGTAAGACTATAAAAGAAAATGTAGCAATCAAACAACAATTAGAATTAATGAAAATGTGTGGTAGGGTTAATAATAACCCAAGCCTTGCATATAATGAAAACTTTAGATTGTTAGTATCTAAATGTAGAGGTGTCACTCCAACAAGTATTGATAATAGACCAGAAAATTCTGGCAGCTATTGGGATTCAATTAAAGATAATTACAAAGAAGAAAACCCAGACATAACACTTATGGGTGATAAAATTCTAATACCACCTAAAGATTTTAAATTACCAGTACCCACAAATGAAGAATAATAATTTTAAATTTTTATTACCTATTATTGGTGGAATACTTTTATCCATATCATCATGGACTCTTATTGAAATTATAGAATTAAAAGCAAAAACCTCATCAATAGAAAACGAACTAATCAATGTTGATAAACAGTTCGGCAGAATCTTTTATTGGTTTGACAAATTTACAGATTTAAAATGATAGATAAATTTTTATACAAATTTTTTGGGTGGTTAGATGATGTAATATCATCTGTTGAAACTTACTCAGTTAAACTGACTTCATCTCTCTGGCATACAAGGGTTAAACTTTTACAAAAGAAAAGGAAGAAGAAAAATGCAAGTATCAAAACACTTTAAACTTTCAGAATTTACTAAAAGTCAAGTTGCAACTAGGAATGGCATTAAGAATATGCCTGGTTCTGGTGAAATTAAAAATCTTGGTAATGTAGCTTATGAAATACTTGAGCCTGTAAGAGCTAAGTTTGAAAAACCAGTTATGATTAATTCTGGTTTTAGGTGCTTAGAGCTTAATCGTAAGATAGGTAGTTCAGATAGCTCACAACATACTAAAGGTATGGCAGTCGATTTTGAGATTATTGGTACTCCTAATATTCAGGTTGCTTATTGGATTCAAAACAATTGCGACTTTGACCAACTAATTTTAGAATTTTTTAAACCAGATGAAGATAATGCTGGTTGGATTCATGCAAGTTATTGTGATGGCAACAATAGAAAACAAGTTTTAACATTTGATGGCAAGTCTTATTCTGATGGATTGCCTGAAATGGAATGGAAAGATGGAAAGGTAAAATTATAATGTGGTTAAGTGCAATTAAACTAGCTGTTCAAACAGGCAGTCATATTTATAAAAAGAAAAAACAAACGCAAATGCTCATGGCAGATGCACAAATGCGTCATGCAGAAAAGATGAGTTCAGGTGAATTGGAATATAAAGCGAAAATTATTGAGAGTAATGATAATGGTTGGAAAGATGAGTTTGTCCTCATTCTTATATCCATTCCTATGCTGCTATTGGCTTGGTCTGTTTTCTCTGACGATCCTGACATTCGTAATAAATTAGATTTATTTTTTGAGTATTTCAAACAGCTTCCCTATTGGTATCAAGCTATATTTATAGGAGTAATTTCTGCTATCTATGGTCTTAAAGGTGCAGACATAATGAGAAAAAAGTAAATGGATTTTATTTTAGTTATGGTGATCTGCTCAACAATAGAGGGTAATAAGTGCCAACAAATTCCACTACCATTAGATAATTTTCAAGACCATTACGATTGTGTTTCGTTTGGCTATGATTTTTCACACAAAATGATTTCTGGTATGAGTAGAGAATTTGTAAATAAACAAGGTGCTTACATGAAATTTGTTTGTGAAGAAACAGTAAAGGTTAATACATAATGGCAAGTGCAGCATGGACAAGAAAAGCTGGTAAGTCTAAGTCTGGTGGACTTAATGCTAAAGGCAGAGCATCTTATAACAGATCAACTGGTGGTAATTTAAAAGCACCAACTAAATCTAAGACTAGCAAAAGAAGAAAGTCTTTTTGTGCCAGAATGTTAGGCATGAAAAAGAAATTAACTTCTAAGAAAACAGCTAGAGATCCTAACAGTAGAATTAACAAAGCACTTAGAAAGTGGGATTGTTAGTGGCTAATAAACTTTGGAAGAAACCAAGCATATTAGTTATTGATATTGGTAAGTGTAGGTACTGCCAACAAGATATGACTAACGCAGAATCTTTTGTAGCTTTTTATGGTGGGGACAAAGCTCACTATGAATGTATGAAAAAAGATGATTACAAAAAACTAATAGAAAAGGAAAAAAATGAGTCTAACTAATATGTTGAAAGGTCTAACTCCAAGACAAAAAAAGACCATGAGAAAGCATAAGAAACATCACACTTTAAAACACATGAGATCAATGGCTACTGCTATGAAAAAAGGCAAGACATTTACAGCAGCACATAAAATGGCTCAAAGAAAAGTTGGAACTTAACAAACAAAAGGAAGTAAATGCCTAAAGGTAAGAATAAAAAGTATAGCAAAAAGCAAATGAAGATAGCAAGAGTTGCAAAGCCTAGAAACAGAATAACTGGTGCTGATTTTGCAAGATTAAAAAAATCTAAAAAAAGGAGAATGGCATAATGGCAAAAGTTAAAAAAGGTTTTCACAAAACTAAGTCTGGCAGAGTTGCTAAAAAGGGTCTTTATTATTACATGAATTTACGCAAAAAAAAAGGCACTAGCAGAAAAGGTAAAGGAACTGTATCTGCCAAAGCATTAAAGAGATCAGCAAAAACAGCTAGATCATAACAGTATAGGTGCAAGTATTAATTGCAGATCTGATCTTATCAGAGGGGTAGCTTTCGCTATGTGGAGGGGAAAAAATTATCTTGTTTCTTGTTTCCAAATGATTATCATTACAATTGATGTCAAGAGAAGCATATAGGAAACATGAGAATACAATAAGTAAGAAAAGACAGGTGTTTTAGTGGTAAG
>Ga0207890_1000136_pt1 | contig 28479 bp, 22 predicted proteins | sample LinPmetageLP48_FD_184059 | JGI IMG/M metagenome (GOLD analysis project Ga0207890, IMG submission 184059) | Marine viral communities from the Pacific Ocean - LP-48 (SPAdes) | ecosystem: Environmental > Aquatic > Marine > Oceanic | place: Pacific Ocean | collected 2011-06-13 | reverse complement strand
ATGGAACTGCTTTTGAAGTAGGTATCGGAACTTACACAAGCAATACACTTGCACGAACCACCATACTGGACAGTACCAACTCTGGATCAGCTATTTCTCTAACTTCTGGCACACATGATGTCTTTGTTACATATCCTGCTGAACGTGCTGGATTTAACGATGAGGGTCTTTCTCCTACCCTTACCGCTTCAGGTACGATCACAGCAGGTAAACCAGTTATACAGAATACAAATGGTACTGTTACACAAGTAGCTCAGACAACAACACCTGATGCAAATCCCACCTTTGCAAGAGGAAACATCACAACCTCAACAAATCAATCAACAGGTTCTATTACTTACGAGGCAACTTCAGGCAGGCATGCTTACCTTTACAAAGATACTGGAAATTCAGGTTATAATACTGTTGTAGCAGGAGTGTGGTCAAATGGAGCTATGACATGGGGAACTCCAACTGTTGTCGCAAGTGCAGGTGCAGGTACTGATAATGGTTCTGCTATATGTGCAGGTAATGGAGCAATTTATATTCTATATAAACAAACAGGTTACGCTAAAATGTATGCAAGGGCTGCTACAATAAGTGGTACAACCTTTACTTTTGGTACAGCAGTAGATTTTTCTCCAGGTGGTTCATGGCATCAAGAAGCGGCTATTGGTTTTGATGAAAGCACAAATTATATAATTGCTTGTTATTCTTATGATGATGGTGGTTCTAAAACGTATCTTAGACCACTTACTGCAAGTGGAACTGCATTAACAGTAGGTTCAACACAATATGCTCTTTATAATAGTAATGCAGGAGCAAATAGAACTAATTTAATTTACGATCCTGATACATCAAGAGTTGTACTTATATACTGTGACTCAGCAGATGGTGATAAAGGTAAGTCAAAAGTTTTACAATCAACAGGAAGTACAGGAAGTCCAACACTTACAGTTGGTTCTGCGGTTACATGGGCATCTATCGGAACAGGTAATAATGCTGTAATTTATGATACCGCTAATAATAAATTGTTTGTAAGTTCTTATAAACAAGAAAGTGGTGTAGATTATTGGAAAGGTTGTATTGGAACAGTTACAGGAGGCGGTACAAATAGTATTTCTTGGACAGCTCAATCAATAGTATGGCAACCTTCAGGTGGTAATGCCGCAACTTTTGCTTCAACTTACGACTCTAGTGTTAATAAAGGTTATATTTGGATTAGAGAAAATAGTGTTATGAAATACAACACAATTGCTATTGGAACGTCTTCATTTACTATGGGAACTTTAGCAACTTTACCTAATTCAACAGACCAAATAGTTTGGAATTGTCATGGTGCTGTATATAATTCTGCAAATGGTACAGTATTAGGAGGTAGGCAAATCGGAGGAAGTTCAAGTTATTCACAATGGCTTTCAGCTTTTACTGCTACAACAACATCATCCAACCTTACCTCTACAAATTATTTAGGGGTAGCATCAAATTCTGCAACCACGAACAATCCTGTACAAATTAATGTAAATGGAAGTATAAATAACGCTCAGACATCGCTGACTGTTGACAAAGACTATTACACCACAAGTGCAGGAAGCATTGTTACAAGATTAAATGGCAGTGGAGTTGCTCAAGCAACTCAATTTGTCGGAACAGCATTAAGTGCAACGGCATTATCATTAAGGGAATTTCCTGCAAGTACAATCGTAGGTAAAGCTGATGGTACTGTTACTAAAGGTAAAACTGTAATTGTAGAACCTGATGGTGATTTTAAAATAGTTAGTGGTACATCTGACTCAGGCTCAGAAATAAATTTACTTTCACAAAATGCTTTGGGTTCTGGTCAACCTGCTTCATATAACAGCATTGCTTCTGCATCAGATGGAAATGGCACAACTTGTTTCGTTTATAGAGCAAATAGCAGTCAGTATGTAATGGCACAATTAATTACAACAAATGCATCAGGTGTTACAACTTATGGAACAGAAAGTTCTATATTTTCAGTTCAATCTGATTGCAGACACTGTGGTGTTAGTTATGATGCTAATTATAATGATGGAGCAGGAGGATTTTATGTCACTATTCAAAGAAATTCTAATTCACGCACTTATTTAATTGGAATATTATATAGTGGAACAACAATCACTTATGGTAACGATAAAAATTGGACAAGTGGAAGTACAACAGCAGAAATTTTATGGAACGCTTTTGATTCTACAAACGATAAAACTTATGTTTGGACAAGCAAACCATACTCATCGATGACTGCTGTAACAAATCACACAGGTAGTTCTTTTCAAGCAGGAAGCCCTAATTTTGCCTTTGGTAGTGCATCAAGTAGAATGCAGTTTGGTAATATGATTTATGACAATACCAATAACAGAGGTACTATATTTTATAGAGATGAAAGCAATAGTGATTATCCCACAGCAATGGCTTACACTGTTAGTGGTACAACATTTACTTTTGGAACTGCTAAAGTTTTAGAAAGTTCAGCAGCTTGGTACATCAATGGAGCTGAAGGAGAAGCTGATGGTAATGGTACAATTTGTGTATGGAATAATGGAGATAACACAGCTTTAAAATCAACTGTTTTAAGTTACTCAGGTACGACAATAACAAATGGTGCAATCGTTACTATAAATTCAAATAGTACAATTGGATCATATCAACATTTAACATATAATAAAAAATCTAAACAATATCTTGCTGTAATTAGCACTGAAACAGGTGCTGATCCTACAGTTCCTTATATTTTTGTTGGTGCTTATTCATCAGGAGCAGTGACATGGGGTTCAAAAATTGTATTAAGTAGTACACTGGCAAATGGAAATCAAGCACATCTTTTGAGTATTATTATTAATGAAACAGGTAATGGAGCACAAAATATGTATATTACACGCACTAACGCTAGTGCATCTTATCTGATGGGTGGAGTTTACGCTTCAAGTTACAGTAATACTACAACTAACCTCACCGCAGAAAACTACATAGGCATAGCACAAGAGACAGTTTCAACAGGAAATGATGTAAAGGTAACAACTATATCTGGCGTTGATGCTAATCAATCTAGTTTAACACCTGCTCAATTGTATTATGTACAAGCTAATGGCACTCTTTCTACTACCGCAGGCAGTCCTTCCGTTGTAGCAGGAACAGCGATAGCCTCAACTAAATTATTAGTATCAAGATCGTAGGAGGTGGCATATGGTTTTAGTTGTAAAAGACCGCATAAAAGACACCAGCACTACAAGTGGTACAGGCACTATAACTCTTGCTAATTCTCCACCTGCTGGATACCAGGCTTTCTCAACACTAGGAAATGGATCTACTACTTACTATACTATTCAAGATGCCAATGATGCATTTGAAATAGGTTTAGGAACGTATAATGCCAACACTCTTACAAGAACTACAGTATTATCTAGTTCTAATTCTGGCAATTTAGTTAGCCTTACATCAGGGCCTAATACTGTTTGGGTTGATTACCCAGCAGCTAAAGCCTATTTGTCAGAAGAAGGCATAGATAAATCTTTTACAGCGACAGCATCAATAACCGCAGGTAAACCTGTAATTTTAAATAGTGCAGGTACAGTTACGCAAGTCTCAGGTAATTTAGATAATAATTATCTAGGAGTAGCTTCTACGAGTGCAGGAGCAAATGAAACTGTTAACATCAATATACCAGGAAGCATAAATAACGATCAAACAAGTTTAACTGTTGGTGAGTATTATTACACTTCTAGCTCTGGCGTTATCTCAACAACACTTTCTCCTAACTTTATTGGAAGAGCTATTTCTTCTACACAACTATTACTAGAAGAAGAAGCAGGAAACTCTATGGTTGGTTTTTCCAATGGTGCAATTACGAAGGGCAAGCCTGTTGTAATGCAAGCTGATGGTGATGTAGCACAGGTAGCACAGGCATCAGGTACAGAAAATTATACATTCTCTAAAGGTTCAGCAACAGCACTAGTTGCTGCCGATACTGATGTTCAGCTCACATCATGTTTTGATATATCTGCACAAAGATTTATACTTGTTTATACAAATGAAGATGCTTCAAATTATGTGTACGGAAATTTAGTGGAAGTTGATTCTAGTAATGTTGTTACATCAAGGGGAATAGAAACCATTATTAGCTCTAGTTATGGAGGGCAAGTTCCAAGCATTGCGTATGATTCGGCTAATGAAAAAAGTATGTTGGTTTATCATAGAGGTGCTTTTAGTGGTGATTTAGGATGTAGGGTTTTAACTGCAACTGGAACGTCACTAAGTGTAGGTGCAGAAGTTGTAATTAATGATAATGATAACACAGGTACATCTCAAAAAGTAGTTTATGAGCCAACATCAGGTAAACTTGTTGTTTCTTATAAAGACCAATCAAATAGCAGTTATATAACTGCACAAGTAGGAACAATAAGTGGAACAACGTCTAGTTGGGGTTCTAATACTCTAATATCAGCAGCAGGCACTGCTACTCAACTTGGATTAGGAGCAGGTAATGGCAAGGTATTATTTTTAACAACAGATGATTCTAATAATGCAGACGCTAGAGCAGGAACAATAAGTGGCACTACTTTTACTTTAGGTAGTCCTGTCGAATTTGATGCAGATAACGCATCTAACCCATACCCTCAATCAGATTGTATAGTTTGTTATGATACTCAAAATGATAGATTTTTTGCTGGTTATGAAGGAACAGGTGATAATCTATATGGTATGGTTTTTCAAATATCAGGAACAACAGTCTCTCATGGTACAAGAAGTTTAATTTTATACAACGGACAAGATTTTTCAGTTCCACATTTCTCAGATATTGGAAAAATTCCATTAATTTATGGTGTATATTCATCGAATAGTTTATATTATAGAGAAGCAACAATAACTTCATCTAACAATTCAATAGCTTACAATACTCCTGTTGCGTTAAGCACAGATAATACTGATATGACAACTTTAGCTTATGACTCAACAAGTGTAAGGCTTTTAGCCGCATACCATTTATCAAATGATAACATTGAAGCATACGGAATTGTTCCAAATGGAAGCAGAACAGGTTTAGTTCCCAACCTCACAACAGAAAACTATCTAGGAATAGCTTCTGATACAGTAGCTAACAATAAAAACGTCTTAATAGACACACAAGGTGCTGCTAACCCTGATCAAAGCAGTTTAACACCTGCACAATTGTATTATGTTCAGACAGATGGTACATTGTCTACCACGGCAGGAAGTCCGTCTGTTGTCGCTGGAATTGCGACTTCAGCAACAACACTATTAATAACAAGATCGTAATAAAGGAGAAACTTATGAAAGCGATTAAATGGAATGGAGGAGACAACGATGGTGTTGTTATTTACCTCTTCGAAGATGACACAGCAATTGATGTGCAATCTGACAAAACTGTGATAGGAGATCCTGAAACTCTTATTATATCTGATTGTAACAGTTCTAATGTAACTGTTGTGACAGGTGTTACAGACCCAGGCGATTATTGGGGATGGAAATACAAACATACTTCAGGAACTACTTTAACTGCCAACGCTGATTTTAAAGGATCACAAAATTTAAAGAATGATATTACTTCGCTAGATACAACTATTGATGTAGGTAATTCAAATGCTTTTACTACTACTGGTACAGTTAAAATTGGTGATGAAAAAGTTGCTTATACAGGTGTAAGTGGTACAGCTTTAACTGGTGCTACTAGAGGCTCAAACAGTACAACTGCTACAGCACATACATCAGGAAGTAATATAACACAGGTCTAATATATGTTTAGTGTAGGTACATATTCCGATTTTCCTTTTTCAGATCAAGGATCTTTATCTGTAACAGTTGAAGTTACGGGTGTAGTTGGTACTGGTCAATTAGGAACTGCGTCAGCAGGACAATTTGTTACTGTTATACCTACAGGCGTTTCTGCAAGCACAACTATTGGTAATGTAAGTGTAGATGGTGTATTTAATATCATCGTGGCTCCAGTTGGAGTGAATGCTACTATAACAATAGGAACTTTTTCTGTAGCCACTCAAGGTAACGAACTTGTTGTTACAAGTGGTGTAACTGCTACAGGTACTGTAGGAAATGTAGCTACTAATTTTGATTCTGTTATTATACCTACAGGTCAGACAGCTACTGGACAAGTAGGAACGGTTGCTGTTAATACAAGCACGATTGCCTATTCTCGACAAGATGAAACATTTGCTATTACTGTATATAACGATGGTTCTGGTGGTGGTAATAACTACTATGCTAATGGTCAAAAACAAAGCCTTTACACGGCCCTACACAAAGGTTTTACCTATAAATTTGATCAATCTAATTCAAGTAACTCAGGTCACCCATTAAGATTTAGTACTACACAAGATGGATCAGAATATACAGATGGGGTTACAGTAGTTGGAACCCCTGGTAATGCAGGAGCTTACACACAAATTGTTGTAGCAAGTAATGCACCTAGCACATTATATGTAAAATGTTCTAACCATAGCGGAATGGGTTTTGCTATAGCAGTAGAAGCTAATGTAAATCTTTTAATGACATCTGGCGAAGGAACTGTTACGTTATCGGCAGGGGTAACAATAATTCCTACAGGATTAACTTCCGAAGGTCTTATTGGTCAAATAGGCGTAGGCTTAGGTGCCGATGTATTCCCTACGGGGGTAGTTGGAATTGGCGAAATTGGTACTATACTTCTTTGGCAAGAAGTTAATACAACTCAAGACCCTAATTGGAAAAGGATTGCTGCATAATGGCTACATATAGTAATTTAGGAATAAAATTAATTCAAACAGGTGAAGAATCAGGAACCTGGGGTACAAGCACAAATACAAATTGGGATATTATTGATCAAGCAGTAGGTGGCTATGTTAGTCACGCAATGTCTGATGCTAATTTTACATTTAGCATTACTGATGGAAGCTCTTCTGCTGCTAGAAATAAATTTATTAATTTTACTGGAAACTTAACTGCTAACAGAACGGTTACTTTTTCTCCGTCTGATTTAGAAAAAACTTGGTACATAAAAAATTCTACTACTGGCGGTTTTAGTCTTATATTTAAACAAGGCTCTAATGGCTCTTCAGTTACACTTCCTAATGGTATAAATGCTATTATTTATTCAGATGGACAAGGCTCAACTAATGGTTCTGTTAATAACGGAATTGGAACTCTTTTAACTAAAGGAATTATTCCTGAAGTTACTAATACGTCTAATTTAGGAACATCTGCTCTTAAATTTAGAGATCTTTATATTGATGGAATTGCTTATTTAGATCAAGTAGATGTTAACGCAGGATCAATTGACGGTGTTAGTATAGGAAGCAACGCACCTGCTACTAATTTAACAGTAGATCTTATAAACATTGATGGAAATAATATTAAAGCTACTTCAAATCAATTAGCATTTATAACAGGCGGTACAGCTGAAAGAATACGAATAGACGCTTCTGGTAATATTTTTTATGGAGCTAGAACTACTACAAATGCAATAACTAATGCTACTTCTTATTTAGATACAAATACTACCCTTCAAAGTTATCAAGGTACTGGTATACCACATATGCAATTTTTAAACGGAGCTACAACTGTAGGCTCTGTAACTAATAATGGAACTGCTGCAAGTTTTAATACTACCTCAGATTATCGAGTAAAAGATAAACTAGGTGAAATAGATGATGCAGTTGCAAGAGTTCTAGAATTAGAACCTCTTCTTTATTCTTTTATAGGAAGTGAAGAAGTTAATGAAGGTTTTATAGCTCATGAAGTTCAAGCTATAGTTCCTAATGCAGTCACAGGTGATAAGGACGCTGTTGATCCAAAAACAGACGCACCAATCCTACAGCAATTAGATTTATCTAAGCTGGTTCCTTTACTTACTCAAGCTTTGAAAGAAGCAATTTGGAAAATCGATGATTTACAAGAGAAAGTGGAAGAATTACAAGATGCCGTTAGCGAAATTTAATTTCCGACCAGGAATAAATAAAGAAACAACAGATTATACAGACGAGGGTGGCTGGACAGATGGCAACCTTGTTCGTTTTCAATCAGGTCTTGCTCAAAAAATAGGTGGTTGGGAAAAGTACTCTCAAAATTCTTTCTTAGGAAGTTGCCGAACATTGTTTGAATGGTCTGACTTTAATGGTAATCAATATTTAGGTGTAGGAACTAATCGTAAATTTTATGTTCTTTCTCAAAGTGTTTTTTATGACATAACACCATTACGATCCACAGTATCAGCTACAGATATAATGACTACTAATGGTACTACTTCTGTTAGATTTACAGTTACTAGTCATGGTTGTGCTACAGGAGATTTTGTAACTATATCTGGATTGTCAGCTCCTGTTAATGGTATTCCAATAGCAGAAATAAATGCAAATCATCCTGTTGCTGTTATTGATACTAATAATTTTGATATAACTGTTGCTACTCAAGCCAGTGGATCTACGTCCAATACTGGCGGTACCTTAACATTTGCTTTTGAAATACCTGTTGGTGAAGATTTACAAAATCTTTTAGGTGGTTGGGGTTCTAGTAGTTGGAATGCTGGATCTTGGGGTTTTGGTGCAACCGGAACTTTTAGACTTTGGAATCAAGATAATTATGGTGAAGACCTTATTATGAACTACAGAGGTGGTAGTATTTATAAATGGGACGAAAGTGCTGGAACTAGCTCTCGTGCTACAGATATAACTGCTGATGCTGGAGCTATATTAGCTCCAACAAAAGCAAATCAAGTCATTGTTTCTGAAAGAGACGGTCACGTTATAGCATTAGGTGTTGATCCTATTTCTGGTGCATCCAGAACAGGAACAATAGACCCAATGATAATAGCAATTTCTAATCAAAACAGTGCAGTTGACTGGCAGATAAGAACAGACGGAACATCTACAGCTGATCAAATTGAATTAAATCTAGGTTCCGAAATTATTGGCGGGCTACAGACTCGTCAGGAAATACTAGTATGGACCGATATCGCACTGTTTTCATTGCGATTCGTAGGGGGACCCCTACCCTTTACCACTTCTCTCCTCGCTAGGGGTCCCTCGATACTTGGTCCAAATGCAGCAGTCAATGGAGCTGATGCAACATTTTGGATGGATAAGTCAAACTTTTATGTTTACACAGGTTCTGTAAACGCTCTTCCTTGTACTGTTAAAGAGTATGTCTTTAGTGACATTAATTACGATGAAAGATATAAGATTTTTGGTTTTTCTAATCAAACATTTGACGAAGTGGGTTGGTATTATCCTTCTGCTGGTTCTAACGAAATTGATCGCTATGTGACTTATAACTATGTTCAAAGAACTTGGTCTATTGGAAAAATGGAAAGAACAGCATGGATTGATTATGGTATCTACCAAAAACCAAGAGCAGCTGGTGGTACTTCTCCAGGATATATTTACGCTCATGAAGTAGGTTATGATGATGACGGATCTCCAATGGATGGAGTCTCTATTCAATCAGGTGATATTGACCTTGGAGATGGCGAACAATTTGCATTTGTCAGTAGAGTTATACCAGACTTTAAATTTATAGGAACAGACTTAGCTGGTTTGCAAACTGTTGATTTACTTGTACAAATGCGTGATGCACCGGGCGGTACTTTAGTTACTGACGCTACAGTTCCTGTTAACTCTACAACTCAAGTAGAAAACATTAGAGGTAGAGGAAGACAGTTTTCTGTAAAAATTTCTAGCTATAATGATGGAAGTAATAACAATGCTAATCGTCTTGGAGTTGGCTGGAGATTAGGCTCTACAAGGCTAGATGTTAAACCAGATGGGAGGCAATAATGCCACGGTATGACATTAGACAGGCCTTCTCATCTCTACCTCGTTTTACTGAAGGCGACATAGATGCTGACAAATTAAACAGAATGGTGCGTACATTAGAACAAAACCTTTTTCAATTGGATTTAAATGTGGTACCTTCTTACACAACTATTGAAAGAAATGGTAGAAAATTTAGTCCGGGTGGTCTAATATTTAATACAACAGTAGACGTACACCAAGCGTATGACGGAAATGCTTGGAGAAATTTATACTTACCTGTGGTTTATCCGACAGGTGTGAGTTCAACAAGTTCCATAGGAACAGTAACAGTGGTGACATCGTAATGGTAGTAAGTTTAGCAGCAAGATTAGCAGCAACAGCAGGAAAAGCAGGTTTAGCAGGCTTAGGAGGTCTAAGAGCAGCAAGACCACTCGCAGGAAAAGCAGGATCAGCTGCTCTCAATCTTTTAAAAGGTGCTGGAAATCAAGGATCTAGATTTCTTAAAGGTGCAAAACAACCAGCTGGGTCAGTTGGAAGACCATTAACTGGACCATCAGCTGAAATTGGAAGAAAAGCAGCATCAGCCGCTGGAAGTCTTGGTCAAGTAGGTAAAGCCGTAGCTGATGACATAGCAAGCATTACACGATCAGTATTGCAAAGTGCAGGAAAATCTGTAGGAAAATCTAATACAGCGGCTCAAGCGGCAGCAGTTCAAAAAGCTATTATAACAAAATATCCTGGTGCGGGTGAAGTTGCAGCTAAAGTAGCAGCTCGTGTAAGATCAGGTAAAACAACTTTAGCTGGTTTAGATATTACCGGAGTTTTAAGATCTAGTCCTGCTTTTTTACAAACTTTAGGATCTAGTACTAAATCAGGTATACAAACACTTGCTACTAGTCCTATGGCTCAAAAAATTGCTGGTAGTCGAATAGGTCAAGGATCTAAAAATTTATTTAATAAAGCTAATGTAGCTACAAACCCAGCTACTGCAAACCCAGCAGCCGATGCTGCTTTTGGTTCTGTTCTATCACAAGGTCGTAATATAGGTTCTCAAATTGGATCAGGTTTAAAAAATCAATATGGTAAATTAACACAGGGAATTGGAAATTTAAGAAACCCCAATACATTAGAGAACGTTAGTAAAAATTTAAGAACTCATATGCCAACTGGTTATGCTCCTATTCCTGCAGGTTTAAGAACTCATATGCCAGTTGGTTCTGGAGGTATTCCTACAAATTTAAGAACTCATATGCCACGTGGTTACGGAGGTATTCCTGCTCAACTTCCTAAAGGACCTTATACAGGACCTAAATCTGTATTTAATACTACATCTGGTTCTACACAATTACCTTATAGTAACACTATGAGATCATATTTAGATGGACGAGGTAAAGGTTTTGAAAACCTATATACATCAGAAACTATGGCTAAGTTAGGAATACCCGCTGCTGAAACTGGAGGATTAGCAAGTTTGCTAGGCAGAATTCCAGGAGCTGGTTTGTTTACTGGTAAAAGAGCTGTTAAGGGTGTTCCAACATATGGAGTAAAAGATTTTATTCCTAGCGTAGGTGGAACTTTAGGAGCAGCCGGAAGAGCAGCAAAAGGTGTAGGTAGTTTCAGTATGAAACATCCATTCATTGCTGGTGGACTAGGAACAGCTGGCGTAATGTATGGCCCAGACGCTTACGATGCAGCTACAACAGCTATGTTTGGTAGATCTCCAGAAGAACAATTAAGGCAGGGTGTAGGTTCTCTAATGGGAACAGAAGAAAACAGAAGAAGAAGCCTTGGTGATTTAGGTGCTTTATATGCACAAGGAGAATTAGGAAATGCTATTGGAACTCCGGGTGCTAGAAATTTATCTCAGCAACAAATGAGACAATATCTTGGTGGTTCTATTTTTGGTGATGAAGGTTATGCTAACATACCAATGAGAGGCGGAGAAGGAATGTTTGGTGGAGAAGGTTCTCCTACTATGGCTGGCGATATATTTAATAATCCTGCTAGAGAAAGTATTATGAGAGCATTTGGTACACAAATGAATGACGAAGAAATAATGGAAAAATATGCAGAGATATTAGATAAACAAAGAAAAGAAAAATCTCTTGATGCAGAAGATCTTCAATTTCTCATGATGCTCGAAGCTTTGTCTAAACCAACAAACTTACCCACAGATCAGTTTAGAAGAAATCAAGGCTTTGAAACACAAAGAGCTTACAACGATGTCCAAAATCAACTAGGCGGACAATTTGAAGTAATAGACTATAACGAACTTTACCCAACTTATGCTCAACCACAAACAACAATTAACGCAATGGCTAATGGTGGTGAAGTAGCAAGAAGAGTTCCAGACGTTTCTTTTTCTAGATATGCACAAGGTGGAGTTGCTAATTTAATGAATGGTGGAGCAGCTAACGGTCCCGGAACAGGAACAAGTGATTCTATTCCTGCAATGCTTTCTGATGGTGAATTTGTAATGACAGCCGACGCTGTAAGGGAAATGGGAAACGGTGATAGAAAAGACGGTGTAAGAAAAATGTATGATTTAATGAATAATTTGGAGGGAAAATAATGACAACTCCAGTTGATCAAAGTCAATACACATTTGCAGGAACCCTTCCTAGCGTAACAGATGCTACTTACGGAGGAAACACTCAATATAATTTAGCAGATCCATACATAAGAGCTTTAACAGAATTTTTATTTAATCAAGGTTATGCGTTTTCTTCAAAAGCCCCTCCTTTAGAAGCTATTACAACTCAAGTAGCTCCTTTTAATCCACTAGAACAACGTGCTCTTGACATGACAGCACAAAATGTTGGTTCTTACGGACCTTATTTTCAAAGAGGAATGGAAGCTTATGAAGGTGCTCTTCCTTTTTTAGGAGAAGGTTCTTCTGTTATGAGGGATGCTTATCCTCTTTACTCTGAAGGTATTGGCGGTTTACGAGATGCAGCTATGTTGGCTCGTAGTGGTTTAGCCCCAACAGAACGTGGCATATATGAAGGCATGAACATGCTACAAGCTGGTCTTGGTTCTTTTGACACAGACGCTGCTAAAGCTTATATGAATCCTTACATGGAAGCTGTTATAGAAGATCAATTAGAAGACGTTGATGAATTCTATAATAACAAAATAACTGAATTAAATTTAAATGCTGCAAACTCAGGTCTTAGAGGTTCTACACGACTTGGTATGATTGAAATGGAAATGGAAGAACAAAGACAAGAACAAAGACAAAAACTTATAAATCAAGGTTTAGCCTCTTCTTATGGTCAAGCACAAAACCAATTTAACTTAGAGCAAGGAGCTTTAAGACAAGCTGGGCCAACTATGGCTAGTTTAGGTCAAGGTTTTGGTCAAGCTCGTTCTGGACTTGCTGGCCTTCTTTCTCAACTATCAACAGGCATATCTTCTGGGGGACAAAACTTTGCACAACTAGGAACTGGTTTAGCAGGATTTGCACCAGCTATGCAAAGTATAGGTTCTGGCTTCATAGGAGCCGGAGGAACTTTACAAGGAATGCAAGGAGCTGATGCTTCTGCTTTAGCTAATGCTGGTCGAACAGCTAGAGGTTATGAGCAATCTTTATATGATACACAAAGACAAAATGCTTATAGTATTTATATGGATCCATATAACAGAACAAGTTATCAACTAGGACTTGCTCAAGGTATACCAAGCAATCAAATGATGATGAATCAATCTCAAGGAAATGTTGCTAGCCCAATGCAAACTACATTGTCTGGATATGCTCCTTATGTAAATCCATATTCCATGTTCAGCACAAACAATATTGGCTTTGATCAACGAGCATACGGAGGTTAATTATGTTTAATCCGCCTATTATTAAACCAAGAGGTTATGCTTATGGTGGCCCTGTTGGTATTGGTGTTGGTAATGCTATAGAAGACACCTTAGCTTCTGATCCAATCATTGAAAGATCTAATGCTAACGAAATTCAAAATGATTTAAATGCATTGACTAATGATTTAAAAAAAGTTTCTAAAAATAATAGAAAGCCTAAAAAAGAAACAAAAAGAAACAATGAAAAAAAAGAATATGATGACATTGAAGATTTTAGGGATTGGATTAAATCCAATACTGCAACAGATGAAGAGTCTGGTGAAATATTTTTTATTCAACCTAGAACAGGAGAAAAAGTTCCTGTAGATAGTTCTCCTGAAAGCAATGTTTTATTGTACGAAGTCTTTAAAGAGCAAACCGGAAGAACAGGAGAGGCCTTAGATGCTATTGTTGATATGGATATTAAACAATTTCAACAAGCTCCAGAAGGTGTTTTGGGAACTGATTTTTCCAAAGAATTAAAACAAGTTAGAGAAGAGAAAAATATTGGCAGTGCTGAATTTATGGCTGGATATAGTTCTGTTCCTTTTGATGGTAGCGTTGTTGGTACAGTACAAAAAAGAATGGCTATGGCTGATTTAGCTAAATCACAAGCCGAAGAAGATTCAACTAAAGGAAAACAATTTTTAGCATACAGAGTACCGGGTCAAGGCTCCTACAAGCTAACTCCTGAGCCAGTATCAATGGAGGAAATATCTCAATTAGGTTATGAGTTTGCTCCACCAGAAATGGCTGAAGAAGCTTTTACACAAAAAGCAATATTAGCTGGTAGAATACCAATTGGTGGTGGTGGTATTTCTGAGAAAGAAAGATTGCAAAATCAGTTATTACAAACAAAAATTGCTAAAAATATTCAAGACCTTGGTGAAGGGCCAGAATCTGATCCTTTAATGCAAAAACAAGTATTAAAAGTAAAACTTCCTGGTCTTTATAGTAGAGGTAGTCAAGACAATTTACAATTTCAAGTTCGTTTAAAAGAGGACAGTAAGGGCAATGTTAAGTACGCTCCTGACATTGATATAGCTCCAATTATAAGAGATATATATAAAGCAGAAGAATATTCACAAAAAACTATTGAAGAAATTAATATGGTAAAAGAGTTAATTAGTGCCGATACCGTTGGTTTATCTCAAAGAGTTAATGATTTATCTAGAAGTATTTCAGCTATTACGGGAATTGACAGAACTGCTTTTGATCCAATAACAGGACAACAATTAATACCTACTCCAGAAATCCTTGCTAGATGGGCAAGACGATTTACTGCTCAAAATATTACTATATTATTAGGGGAATCAAACAGAACAATATCTGATGCTGATAGAAAGAGAGCTGATGAAATTGTTAATGTTTTAGGAACATTTACAGACATAGCTTCAGCCAAAGGATCTTTACAAGAAATGGTAAAAATATTTGAAAAACCATCTTACAATGCAAATACTGCATTACAATCATTGTATTCCATGGCAGAAACATCACCAGGCGGTGGTTACTTAGATGAAATTGAAAGAGTAGAAAGAAAAGTTGCTGAAAGAATTGCTAAATCTGGTGGTAAATTAGTTATTCCTAGAAGTAGTATAGTAAGCTTTGATGAAGTCTCATCACCGGGCGGAAGATCGATAGTTTCAAATACAATAGATTTAAGACAATAGGATAAAATGTGGCTGTAAAAAAATATTATAAAACATTTGAAGGTCAAGTTATAGAAGCTATTCAAGATGCAGAAGAAATGTCACCTGCTGAAGAAAGTGCTTTACGAAATGCAATTGGTGGAGATTTTACAGCAGTAGAATCAAATACTGTTCAAGCACCTAAAGATGATATTTCAAAAGAAGCTCCTACACAAAAAAGTGTATTTACAAGTACTGGAAGATTTAGAGGTGCTGATTACAAGTCAGGCGTAACTAATAATCTTTTTAGACTTCGTTTTTCAAACACAAATAATTTTAAAGAAAGAGTAAATTTTTTAGATAAAAATGTTGGAAAAGAAGGCTATGTTGTTGATAAATTAGGAAATTTTTTACTAACACCCAAAGGCCAAGAAGAATTAAGTATGGAGTCTACAAATAATTTAATGTCTATTGATGAAGATGCTTTAAGAGGTGAGGACATTGTAGATTTAATTGGTGAAGTTGGTTTACCTGCACTTGGTTCAGTAGCATCATTTGAAGCTGCTAGAAAAATATTACCAAGAGTAGCACCCACTCTTATAAGAGGACCCTGGGGAGCTACAGTTTCTTTTCTAGCACCAATTGCTGCTAGTGGTGCTGGTGCATTTTTATCAACTTATCTTGATGAGGCTCAACAATATGCTAGAGGAATATCTGAACAATCTTTTCAAGATGTAACCGGAAGAGCTGCAACAGAAGCAGCGTATGCCCTTGCTGGTGATGCTATATTTGGCGGAGCTGGAAGACTTGTTGGAAGATATTTAAAAGGTTCTTCTTCAAGACAGTTAGAGGCTTTTTACGGAAAAGGAGCTTCTAAAGAAGGATCAGATGCTAATAAAAAAGTTTTTGCAGAATTTGATAAATCAGGAGTGCTTATTCCACAAGAAGGAAGTTTATTATTTGATATAGGGCAAAAAATTACACCAGATATTTATGGTAAATCTGGTTTAGATATGAACTTAAAACATAGATTAGCACTAATGGCAGAAAATATAGCTGGTATAAGAGGTACTAAACTAAGTAATAATGTTAAAAGATTTGAGCAATTAATGAAAGAATCTTTAGGAACAACAGATGAAGGTTTGGAAATTTTAGCAAAAGATAACGCTGATGAATTAATTCTTGAAGCTATTGAAGAATCTTTAAACACAAGCACTAAAGATTTTAGAAATGCAACTATTACACTTTCTAAAGATATTAAAGATAATTTAAAAGGATCTTTAGCAGGTTTATTAAAAGTTGCACAAAGAGGAACAGATGGTGGTCCAAAAACTATAAAAGAAGTGGCAGAGGCATACTCACAGATACAAGATGGGATTTCCAAGAGAAGTCGTCAAGCTACAGAAATGGGTCAAAGAGCATCTAGCAATGGATTTAGACAACTTGAAAGTCTTTTTAAAAGAGTAAAGCCAAATGATGGAATTGAACTTACAGCAGATCAAACAAGAAGAGTAAATGAATTAACATCTGATAATCTTAAAAAAAGGGCAACAGAAAATTTTTTAAGAGAAAACGCAGAAACAGCAACAGAAAGAGGTGTTGTTGATAATGTAAGTGAAGAAACTTTAAAAGCTATAGACGATGAAATAGCGAGGCTTGGAGGCTCTGATGTTCCAGAAGATATAGTAGCATTAGAAAATTTAAGAGGAATAAGAGATGAAGCTGGTGTTAATATTATTACTGATGCAAATGATATACCAGTGTTTGCATTTAAAAACTCATCAGAAGGACCTAAGTATATTAGAACAGACAATACTTTAAAGTCTTTAAAAGAAATTTTAGGAAGAGAGCCAAACTTATTTAATAAAGTAGGAGATGGAATATTAACAAGGTTAGCTAAAAGTGTAAAAGATGATTATGCTGGACCAGCCATACACTATCTTTCTCCAAACGAACACAATGAATTAGTAACAACTTTAAGAAAAGTAGTTGTTAAAGATGACAATGTTAGCTTAAATGATGTTTGGACTTCTTCAATTAAAGATGGAGAAATTTCATATGCATCTTTAGCTAGTGCAATGCAAACTTTAAAGAAAAAAGGTTTTGAAGGAATAAAAAAAGGTTCTCCAGAGTATAAACAAAAAATGCAAGCATTGGAGAGTATGCAAGACCTTGGAATAAGATTTGCTAATCTCGTTGGCGAACAAAAACAAGTTTATGATACAACAGAACAATTTCAGCTAGGAATGATAGTTAACAAAATTAAAAATGAAAATTGGCAAACAGGACCTTTGATAGAAAGATTATTAAATACTGAACCTGGTAGTGGTGGTGCTAACATTAATGCTGTTTTAAAAATGTTTGAAGAAGCTCCAAGAGGAACTGATAGGGCTATGTTCCAACCAATAAAAAGTGCAGATGCTGATAAATTTTTACCAGAATATGTAGATGAAATAAATAAAGTTTCTGTAAAAGATATTCCATTAACTGGTGCTGATAGAGTGCAAGATGCTGCTGAAAAAGTTATTGTAAGTCAAGCTGATGAAGGTGGTGAATTAGCTCAAGCACAAAGCAGAACTTTAAAAAGAGCAGAAGAAACTGCTGCTATTGCTAGACAAGAAGGAATAGACAAAAAAGTAACAGCAAAAGCTTTTAAAGGAGCTTTAACTAATGAATTGTTAGCTAGAATGAGTAACAATACAAGTACTAAAGAATTTGCAAAAGAAATTAGAAGGTATGCATCTAGCGGATCTATAAAAGCTGATGGTGGTAGAGGAGATGATGTTTTAACAACTTTATTAGGTAAAACAGGAAGAGATAAGTTAGTAGATATAGCTGATACAATAGAAAGTATAACTTTATCTTCTGAAAAATTTGGTGGTGATGAAGCAGCAGCTAAAGCTATTGATAATCTTTTTGATAAAACTTTTATGGAATCAAATGAAGCTTTAGCAGATGTAGTTTCTAAAGGCGGTTCAAGAAAAGAAATAGATTCTATCCTTGATGAGTTTTCTATAAACATGGAACAATTAAAAAATTTAAAAAACAATGAATTTGTTAAAGATGTAAGATTTAAAGAGTTTGGCAAAAATGGTGATATAGATATAGGTAATCTTGCAAGAGTGATGTTTGATCCTAAACAATTTAAAAGAACAGAATTGTCTAAAATTATGGAAAATCTTAGTGAGCCTAATAAACAGGCTTTAAGACAAAAATATTTGAAGCAACAAATATCAAAAACATTAGGAGTCTTGCCTGATGAGGGCACAACATTATCAAAAACCGATGGTGAAGAAAGTATAACTAGAATAGCTGAAGTTTTTAACACTGATTTTTTAAATACTTTAGTAAAAGATGAAAAAAGATTTGAAATTATTTTTGGTGATAAACCTACATCAAGTATAAAACAAATTGCTAGACTAGGTAAAAGAATACAAAACCAAGCAAACACAGGTGATTTTGGTAAGTTAGCCGCTGCTGCTATTGGTATTGCAATTGCAGGAGTACCTGTTGGCGTACTTACTGGTTCTTTGGCTATTGGTGGTGCCACTGGATTAATTGTAAAATACGGAGTAATTGATGCATATGCAAGGTTATTAAGTAATCCAAAATTTTTAAAAGTACTAGCAGAGCCAAGATTTTTAACGCCAGGCTCAAACACTTTTTCAGATAGCATAGCTATTAACTTAAACAGAATAAGTGAAGCAGCTATGCAAGTTTTAACAGAAACAGATGATGTAGTTGATCAACAAGTGCAATCTGGCAAAAACAGACTTAATGCTAAAGATCAAGAAAGCTCTTTTATAAATAGAGCAATAGCCCCTATTAAATCTTTAAATCTTTTTAAACCTACATTAGATCCTTTAAAAGCAATAGGAAATATTGCACCTAAAAAACAAAGTTACACACCTTTACCAAACGTACAAGATTTTAGACAGACTGAAGATATATTTAGTGAAATTAACAGACGAAGAGCGTTGTCAGGTAACAACCCTAACACTCAAGCTTTAGCAGATAGGAATAGATAATGCCAGCAGTAGCAAATCCTATAACATTTGGAGGTTCTTCTAGAGACTATGGATATAATCCCCCGTCTAGGGTTGGATTTGATGATCTTCCTTATTTACAAACACCCGATGGAGCAAGAGGTGTTCCTACATATACTGTAGGTGGTGGTTCTGGAAAACCTATTAGACCAGGTGTTGGTTTAGGAGCAGGTAAAGGAACAACTATAGTATCTGGTTCTAGTCCTATTAGTTATAATCCAAACACTAGAAGTGGTTCTTTTGATGTAGCTGATGGTGAGTACGGCCCTATATCTATGGAAGATATGTTAAAAGAAGCGGCTAAAAACGATTTATTGCGAGGTACTGTAGGCACTGTATCTACTGCTTTACTAGGACAAAATTTAATGAATGGAGCTGAGTTAGGTAGCGGTTTTTTAGGACAGATACCTTACCTTGGACAAGGTTTAAGAAATTTAAATTACGCTATAAATCCTAGTATTGGTAGTGCATATAATGCAAATGGGATAGGAGGTGTTGGCAGTCATATTTTTGATGCAGCTAAAGATTTTAATTTTGGTGATGCATTTAATGCAGTTAGAAATGCAGATCCAAGTTTAGTTGGTAATGGACTTGTAGTTGACTCTTACAATGCATTAACAAACGCAGGCATGCCAGATGTATTTGGCAATACAATGGGTGCTATTTCATCAGGAATAGGTAGTTTAGGTAATCTTGCTAAAAACACAATAAATACAGTAGGTCCTGGCAATGCTATATCTTTTAATTCTTTAGCAGGAAGCAGTGCACCCGGAACAGCTGGTCTTAACACATTAAACGGCAATGTAATAAATCCATTTACTGGAAAACCTATTGGTGGTGGTACTATTGGTGCTAAAGCAGGAACTCTTACTACTACTGAACCTGGCTTTATGAATAGTATAGGAAATTTCTTTAATCAATCTAGATCTTTTATTCCAGGTGTAAGTGGTACAGGAGCTTCAGCAACAGGTTTCGGTGGAGCTGGACAAGCTGGATCAGGAATAACAAGTATAGGCAATGTTCTTGGAGCTGCCGGTGGCTTACTATCTTTAGCTGACTTTATTGACGACCCATCCTTAGCATCAGGTCTTGGAACTTTAGCGGGAGCTGGAGCTTCAGGTATTGGAGCTTTTTCAGGACTAGCAACTGCTGCACCGTATTTAGCCATTGCAGCATTGGCAGCCGGTCTTTTAATGAACAAAAAACCTTCTAATAAAACTGGTTACACATCAATTGATTTAGACGAATTTAAACCTGTAAGTTTTGGCATGCAAGGTAAAAAATACAGTAAAGAAAATGTAGATCAAACCATAAAACTAATGGAACCAATGATTCCTTTAATTCAACAACTAGAAGAACAGTATGGTGTTGATTTAAAAGGAGATATTCAAGTTAACTATGGTGGTAGAGACGGACTTGCATACAACATAGGCAACAGAGATGTTACAGGTTTTAGAAATAGATTAGATTATTTTGATGGTAAAGATCAATCTACACGAGACGGCGGTTCTATTTATAGAAGAACATTTAAAGGTGAAGACTCTGGTAAGAATTTTTACAAATCACTGTTAGGTGATTTAGAGGCATTGGCTAGACAAAAACAAGCTGATGGTGGCGGTGAAATTGATTTAGCTAACTTTAGAGGTGTTCAAAGACAAGCTCCTCAAGGTATATTTAGTTATGGTGCAAATGGAGGCGGTATGGTTCCCGGAAATATAGGTAGTATGGTTCCTGGAAACGTAGGAGCCAATGCAGCACCGACAACCCAACCAAAAGGTAAGCAAGGCGTTTTCTCATGGGGTTATGGTGACTGAGGAAAAAAAATGTTGTAAAGAGGTACCATTGGAACAGAAAGCTGTTGACTATAAGTGCCAAGGCGTTTGTAAATCAAATCTAAATGACAGTCCTCTAGAGCAAAAGCATATAGACCTTCTAGGTAACCTTACCTACTTTTAACTCTCCAAAGCCATGAGCAAATGGTCCATCAGGCACATCTAAGTACTTAGCCTGACCTGTGTTTTCTTTGAGTCTTACACGAACTATTTTTCTGTCATCAATAAGTTCTGATACATACCTTCTAAACGTACTTTGAGATACGTTCTTTAATTCTGGAGGAAGTTCTCCTTCACGAGCTACAAAACCATCTTCTCCTGTAACTGTAAATGGATTACCATTCTTAGCTGCATCTCTTATGACGTAAATAACACTGCGTAATCTTAATACTTTATCCTCTTCATCTACAATAGAAATGTCTTGAGAAGTTCCCTCAAGCAATCCTGATTCTTCATTACGAACAAAAATTCTAATTTCTCTGTTAACAGGGCCATTAGATTTAACAACGGCACCATAGACAACCTTGTTTCTTTTGAATGGAGTGTCAACTTTAACACATACTGTTTTTGCGTCAGCTTCTGGGGCAGTCCATAAAGCTATAGCAAAACGACTTCCGTCTACGAGAGCCGATGTACCTCTAATTAAATTACGAGCATGTTCTGGGGTGCGTACAGGATACTTCATGTCTATCTTAGTCATGTGATGAACCATTAAAAACGTAGCGTTTGTTCTTGTCGCTAAGCTTGCAAAGTATCCTGTTACAAAAGCACCGTGAGATGGATCTGCATTGATGTCTGCTAGAATAAAACTAGCAAGAGGATCAATGACAACGAGAGCCAAATTATCCATTTGCATGATTTGTCGTTCAATCTGTTTCCACTCATCCGTGATAACAGGTCGACCGTTTTGGATTGCAACGATAGGTACCACGCCGCCGTGGTCTGGAAAAGGGATGATGCGTAACTCACAGCCTGTTTCCCTAAATCTATGCCCATCTTTATCCAATTTTTCAATACGTCTATGTATTTCATCTTTTTCGTCCTCCGCAGTTAAAATAACGACATTGCCGTTATCAAGTAATGTAGCATCAAAAGCGGTGTCAACTCCGACATTGCCATATGCTACCTTCATGCCCAAGTCGAGGGTCAATAAACCTTTACCAGTATCTCCAGAGGCAGCTAATATTCCTGCTACTCCTTTAGGTAAAGTTGACTCCAACAAATATTCATAGGCTGGGGCTTTGCCTTGAATTAAATTCTTAACAGATAAAGAGTTGTTTAACAAATTAATAGGAGCTGTGCCTTCAGCATTTAATACATCGTCAATATTAAAATTTTCCTGAATTGCATCAGCAACATCCCAACCTCTTGGTTTTTGATCTGGAATATCTATTACTTTAATTGATGCACATTTGTTGTTTAGAAAGTGAGAGAGCTTCATAGCGTACTTTCTTCCAGCTTCATCATTATCTGGCCATATAATTAAATTCTTACCCTCTAAGACGCTCCAATCTGTTTTCTCCATAGAGGTGTTTGAACCACCCATCGCACTCGCTGATGGAATGTTCTTCGAGGTTAATGCATCTACGCACTTCTCTCCTTCGACAAAGACTACAGTGTCTTCGTTTACTATCTTTGGTATGTTATACAACGGTCTGATGGCAGGCATTTTGTACTCGCCTGTTACAAGTCTAGGTCTAAAAGTTTTATCTCCATTGTCATATTCAATGCGAAGCACACTACATAATAAGTTGTTGTCCTTGTCGAGGTACTTGTGCTCAATAACTCTTTGTTGCTTGGGCTCTGGTTTATATACAGGCTCCGCAGGAGCTACATAAGTATGTTGCAATGGTATCCCAAATCTTTCTGAGATATCTTTAACGGAATCTTGAAAGGATATATTTTGAGAATAAGACCATACATCAATGAAATCACTGAAAGAATTACCGCCGTTAAACTCGCTTCCTAGTCCGTCTTTATCTAAATTAAAGGAACATGAGTCCCCTGGAGATCCGTCTAAGTTTCCTATGACAAACTCATTACCCCTAATACGTCCATTTGGAAACATGTACCCAAATATACTTTTAAGCGACCCTTTTGCTCTCGTTTTAAAATCTGTTACATCAAACTGCGATGGAATATCATTTCCAGCTTGGTTGAAGTCCAGATTGCTGTTCTTTATCATTTTCTATATCCCAACATCTCTTCTTAAATTCACAAAATCTACATAAAAAGCTATCAGCTTTTGCTGCTACCCTCGGCATCATCTCATTATTGCTTGTTGCTTTTAAAATATAAACTGCTGCGTCCGACACCCTTTGTGCGACCTTAGCATCAAAAGGTATTTTCTCAAAATATATCTCTTGCGTGTTCTTATTTACAACAGTAAACAAAGCTGGGTTGTCCATTAAACCCATATAAGTCTGATACAACACTACCTGTGCGTAATACACTTGGTTAGTTTCTTTAGTTCCTTTCTTTTTAAACTCATTCCATTTCTTATCGTTAGCTGATTTGCATTCCCATAAGAATGGATAAGACCAATCAACAGGACCATCTGTAATAATACCATCAACATGGCCCTTTACTTCACCATCTGCTGAGTCGAAACCAAACTGACGACCTTGCTTGTCTTGTGTTAATAAATTGAACTTAGCCTTTATAAGCCAAGCTATAGCCAAGTCTTCAAAGTTATGACCGACTTGAAATATTCTTAAAGTTCTTCCGTTAAAATCTTTGCCCTCGTCTGGTGGAATTTGCATGTAACGATACTGTAGTTTTCTTTTACATGGCTCTCCAAGAGACGAAGCCCCAAGATATGTTCGTTTAGGTTCTTTTTGATTTTCAAGAACTAGAGCTTTATCAATGTGCGGTGTAACCACATCACTAACGTCTCCTGTATTTATAGGTGGATTAAGATCTATCATACTAAAAAGGAATGGGATCGTCCCAGAGCTCCTTGTCAGTATATTTCTTATTTTTTGGTGGTTCTTCCTTTAAAGTTCCTTTAAAATCTTCTGTTCCATAATTTGCAGATGATGTTTGCTCTACATCTTCTCGTATTCTTTCATGCAATCTTTGTCTATAAGAGACTAAAAGTGCTGTAACTAAATCAAATATTTGGTCTGGTGATATTTCTGCTATTTTAGTTTCCCAACCAATAGCCTCAAAATTAGGTACTATATCTTTAATAGTATCTTGTACGGCTTTTGTTTCTGGTTCTGTTCCTGTATACATCTTAGTTCCCTTTTCAGTCTGTTTGTTAATAAAATCAAGTGCTTGCATGCACCCAAAGTAATTTAAAATATTCTCGTAACCAATTCTATTATGCCTAAGAATAAAAGGATTGGGGCCGATGCCATTACATAATCCACAAATTCTTCTCCTTCCTGCTTTCTTTATAATGATTGATTGTTCTTCAGATAATGATTTCCAACAGTATGACAAAGAACGCTCCTAAGTTTTTGTGGGAGATTTAGACAGAAAGGCTCTCCCACAGGCCTTATTTGGGTAGGGGAAATGATTAAATCCCTACTGTCTTTATGCCCATGATGGTTTCCCTGAACTGTTTGCTGGAGCCTTGGGGGCTTCAGCTACAGAACCGGTTGCGGCAACAGGGGACGCAGTTGCAACAGCGGCTTGTACAGGGGCATTAGAAGGTTTGGAACTTCTAACTAAACCGTCTGGGCCTAATGGTTGTTTGTACTCAGGCATTCCTGGTACTATTATTCTATCAATCTTGTTACTTACTTTTTCGTTATACTCTTCAGTACCAACGCTTGTTTTAAAAACTAAGTTATTGAGATCGCCATAAGAAGAAAGAACCCTAACAGCTTTAGCTGCATCGCTCATATCTCTTGGCTCAATGTTATAACAAGACTCAAGCATGGCACGGATTGTTCTCATAGATATATTGCCTGCCTTACTCTTACCATTGTCGTCTAAGCTTCCGCCCATAACGGTAAGGTTAGTCCAAATCTTACGCTTTGCGTATTCACCGTTCGTTACAGTAAGTTCGCAATCTAAGTATTGGGCATCAGATCTTTGAGATTGTTTTAACAAACCACCATCGCCTGCTCCACCCGGTCTTATCGTCAAAAGTACGTCTACAACTGTACCTTCTGGAATTGGTGAAAAGTCTGTTGTTCCTGATCCTGAGTATTGTTCTTCTGCTTCATTAAAATTTAACATTATATTGTCTCCTCGTTGTTGGTTAGTATTTGTACGTTTGGTATATCGTGTTTAAGTGTTTCTGCTGTAGTTTTTGTCTTAGGTGCCATAAGTTTTTCTAACAACTTACCTAAGTGCGGCTCTTCAACAGTCTCTAATTTTCCGCTTCTGTCTTTAGCAGGGAATCCTTCCGGATTGTCTGTACGGCATACAAACTCACGCCATGAATTTCCATTCTCGTCACGATTAATTCTCATTGTAATTAATTCATCAACGATTCCTGGTAGCTCATTACCTACCTTAGACCCTTCAACCTGAATTTTAAAAATCTTCTGGTTAAATTCATCAGTGTTCTCATCAAGAATGCCAACCAGTACAACATTCTTATCTCTTATGTGTTGTAGTTGTGTTAGCCAATCAAGCATTTCTCTGCCATGTAAACCGTACACAGCGAGCATGTTAATCTTTTTAGTCTTGTCAGTAAGAACTTCGTCTTGCTGCTTGCACCATCGAAAGCTTAATCGACCTGCTACTGTTATAGAGTCAACAAACAAAGTTTTATACTTTGCATGTGTCTCAGATGGATCTCCATACTGCTCAACAAGATGATCATAATGTGCCTGTGAATATGGCATATCAGAACTCAAACTTGCGTTAGGGCCACCAAAGTAACAGGCAAAGTTTCTAGCTTCTTCCCATGTCTCTGGACGGATTGTGTCACCCTTCCATTCTCCTAAAGCAATATCTCCTGCTTCAAGGTCCATGAATAGTGTATCTTCCTCTGGTATTGTAAATAAAAGACTTGTCTTACCAACACCACTTTGGCCTGCTATGACAATCTTTGCTCCTTTAGTCTCTTTTAGTCGTTCCGACGCTTTTATTATCTTCATTTTTTATCCTTTCTAATTAATTAAATTGTTTCTTTGTTCTTCTATCTTTTTAGCCTCTTGTTCTTCTACAGGCTCAATAGTTATACGAACAGCGGGGAGGTCAATACCAGTTGTAAACTTATCTTTATTAAAGCAGTGAACGACTTCAACAATGTTGGTCATTTTACTTTTAAAGACAAACCTACATAAACCTGCAAATGAAGCCTCCCCTAACGCATGTAATATGTTTTCCATATCCTTTTTAGTCATGAAGCTTCTCCTCGACACTGATATGATAATCAGGACCTTTAGCCTCAACTGTTCGAGATTCCTCAAGAATAAGTTGTATACGAGGATCTGCATCCTTGTACTTATTCTCAGAGACTTTGACAGTAATGTCAGAAATGTTTTTTGCGACTTCTGGACCAAAGTCTGCTTCAACTTTGTTCAGTGCTACCCACAATGTATTGGTATCCCACGTTACTGCTTTTCTTACTGTAGCCTTTACAGACAATTCTTCTTCTTCAAAGGTTACAGTTCCGGTGTCTTTGTTTTCTCCACGCAATCGAGATTCAACACGCTGCGAATATCTTCGCTCGCATACTTTCTTCTCTAATGTTCGGAGGGAATCAGCAACACCTTTTAAAAGAACTAGATCTTCATGTAGCTCTTTTAATTCTTTTGTGTCGTTCGCAATGTCATCAATTTCTTTTTCGTGCCATTTACTCACAACTTTTTCCGCTAATGTCTTTATCTTCATTTTATCCTCGCTAATTGTTTTGTTTCTATTTCTATTTACTTTATATTATCTAAACGCTAAAGTTGTCTCGTTTGTGAAACAACATATGGGAGTTTATACTAGAATGATAACCGCACGTCAACTAAAATTTTCACGAAATATTTTAAGGTTGTCCACACGAGAGTTATGTGCCCTTTCTGGAGTATCGCCATCGACAATTTCGAGGGCTGAGAACGGGGCAGATGTCAAGTATTCGACTATTAAAAAACTTGCCAAAGTTTTTGAGAGCAAAGGGATAGCTTACCCGACGAGTAAGTCTTTAAAACATCTCGGTGTTCTTGTTAACTTTGATGATTCTCAAAAATCGTCATGGGAAAACAAAAACCATCCGAGCGGCGGCTCTTACTAGTAACGCTGCTAATAAACATATTAATTATATCTACTAACTGCATAGCCGAAGAAAAACAAAATTTACTTTTCTTTAGTCGTCGTCGTGGATTAGCTAATGCGGAATTTTCTTACATTGTTGAGGATTAATCTTCTTTGGGATTAAAATTGTGATAAAGGACATTACCCTCGGCTATATACTCTTCTTCTTCTTCTTCATCATGTTCATCTAACCAATCGCCATCTATTTTAAATTCAACGTCTGACTCTTCTTCAGAATATGATTCTTGCTCTGGTATTTTATGATAGCCTTTTATATTCGTTATGTTGACATCTCCATCAGACATAATTGCATTTAAACAGGCCGTCATGACTGAAATACCAGCCCCTGGTCCTTCTTCAGAAATGTATTGGCTGATTGACATCATTATGTTTGTAATCGAAACTTGTCCAGATGTGAATCCTCTGGCGATCATCTTTTCGTGATGCGCTTTACAATTCCAAGCCAACTCATTGGCTTTTTTATCAGAAATCATTCGTCCCAATTTTTAGAACTTATAACCTCTTTATGTCTTTTATCAATCATACCTGCAAGCTCTCTACCTTTAGCTCTATTATTTTTTTCAGCTATGGCCGCAAGCTTCTCGTATGAATCATGATTAAGAGCTATACTCTTATATTTTTGAATATCTGGCATGTGTTTCTCCTTGTTGGTTACCAATGTTTACTATGTATATATATATTTGTGGGATAATCAAGTAAAAAAGTGGGAGTCGGCTATTGTTAATCATAAGAAGGATGATACCGACTCCCGTAACGAAGGAACCACAATTATATTGGGATACATAATCGTGGGAGCAATCCCATATGTAGTATGTTTGCAGTTCATCGTCAATAGATATTGATTATTTTTTGCTGAAAGAATATAAAGGCATTGTTACAGGCTTCCCGGATCGTGCTCCAAAACTTGATAAACCAAGCCTATGTATTTTTCCTATAACAGCATTTCTGGTAACATCACCAAAACGCAAAGCTATCTGATCTGCCGTATAACCTTTATTCCAAAGATCTGTTAATTTTTTTATTCGCTCCTCTGTCCATCGTTTTCTTTTCATTTACTTCTCCATGTTGTCTAAAATATGTTCAATAACTTTTACAGTAAATCCGTTACCAAGCATTTTGTATCTCTGCGTGTTTGATACGG
>Ga0207890_1000134_pt1 | contig 28740 bp, 49 predicted proteins | sample LinPmetageLP48_FD_184059 | JGI IMG/M metagenome (GOLD analysis project Ga0207890, IMG submission 184059) | Marine viral communities from the Pacific Ocean - LP-48 (SPAdes) | ecosystem: Environmental > Aquatic > Marine > Oceanic | place: Pacific Ocean | collected 2011-06-13 | reverse complement strand
GGGTAGCGATAAGTTAAGTATGGCGGTAATGAAAGACCTAGATAAAATGCTAGTTTATATTAATAAAGTAAATAAAACAGCAATCTTTGAAGGGGATAGGTTTATGAACACTAATTTTATAAAAAAAGCAAAGCCTTACATAATTAAAATAAAAGGAGATGGTAAGGGTGGAAGGCTAAAGAGAGGAAGTCAACAAACAGAAAGACAATTAAAAACTATTAAGACAAGAGTTAAAAACATAAAAGCAGACAAAGAAGTAGAAAATTCAAATGAATGTTTAAATATAATACAAAGCTATGAAAACACTAAAATTAGAACAAGTAGAACACAAAACTAAGATTGGTAAAGACTGTCCTTACTTTGAGCCTAATGTAAAAGAAGATTGCTTATTAGAGTTAGATGGCGAGATAATTGGTTTTTATATTAAAGATGTAAAAAAGTATAGTAACAAGTTACAGCAATTAATAGCAATAGCTAATAAAGAATTTAGAAGTGATAATGTACCTAAAGCAGAAATGAGTAGAGGTCCCCAAGGGAATAAGCACGATAAATTCAAAAGACAAATAGAAGGTAAGAATTTAGTAACTCAATACAGTACAATACTTGGAAGTAGAGCTCCTAAACCTCATATGAGAATGCCATACCCAAGCATAACTCCAGTACATAGAGAGCCAAAAGCACAAATATTTATTAAAGCTATGTGGGGTGCTTGTTTAGAAGCAGAGCAAATCATCAAGAAATTAACCCCTCATATTTATAAAAGGCAAATAGAATTATTTAAAGATGTAAAAAAAGAATGGAGGTTTGGTAATATGTACACAAGCAGTATATCTAACTTCAATATAGCAGCAGCTTTCCACAGAGATACAGGAAACATTCAAGGCACAGTAAACACAATCTTAACTAAAAGAAACAATGCAAATGGGGGGTGCTTAAATGTGCCTGACTATAATGTAACCTTTGAACAAGCTGACAATTCAATGTTAGTGTACCCTGCTTGGAAGAATGTACACGGAGTAACACCAATAAAACAAATAAGCGAAGATGGGTATAGAAATAGCTTAATCTTCTACCCATTGAAAGCATTTAAAGGAATATAGAATGGAACAGAATAGAACACAAATCAACAAAGAAAGAATGTTAAAGGCTTTAGAAAGTAGTCTAGGAGTAATAACAACTGCATTAAAGGCAACTGATTTATCAAGAACTAATTTCTATAAATGGCTAAAAGAAGATAAGGAATTTGCAGGTAAAGTAGAAGAAATAGAAAGCATACAGCAAGATTTTATTAAATCAAAGTATTATGAATGTGTAAAGGACAAAGTACCTTCAGTTGTAATACACGCTGCTAAGACTAGACTTGGATGGAATGAAACAAATAGGCTAGACATTACTTCAGGTGATAAGGCTATAAATATGCCTGTAATAACATTTGTAGAAACTGATACTGAATAAAAAATACAATCCACTCTTTGAATCTAATTGCCGTTACTTTATTATAACAGGTGGTAGAGGATCAGGGAAGTCTTTTGCAGCCACAGTATTTCTGACTTTACTTACTATGACTAAGGGTATTAGAATACTCTTTACAAGATTTACAATGACTTCAGCTCATTTGTCAATCATTCCTGAGTTCTTAGAAAAGATAGGGCTATTAGGGTTTGATGAAGTCTTTAGTATTAATAAAGCAGAAGTATTAAATACAAGCAATCAGTCAGACATTCTGTTTAGAGGTATTAGAACTTCAGCAGGAAACCAAACAGCTAGTCTTAAGTCTTTACAGGGAATAAGCACTTGGGTATTAGATGAAGCTGAAGAACTTGTAGATGAAAACATCTTTGATACTATTGATTTAAGTATTAGGGAGAAAGACATTCAGAATAGAATCATACTAATATTAAACCCAGTTACTAAAGAACATTGGATTTATAACAGGTTCTTCCAAGAAAAAGGTGTAGAGGGTGGTTTTAATGGCGTTAAAGACAATGTATGCTACATTCATAGCACTTACTTAGACAATAAAGATAATCTTTCTACGAGCTTCCTAGAGCGTATTAAGAGCATAAAGCATAATAACTTTAAGAAGTACACGCATAAAATCTTAGGAGGGTGGCTAGACAAAGCTGAGGGTGTTGTATTTGAAAATTGGTCAATAGGCGAATTTAATCCTGATAACTTACAAACTTCTTGTGGAATGGACTTTGGATTCTCAGTAGACCCTGATAGCCTCACAGAAGTAGCCATAGATAAAAAGCATAAGAAGATATATTTAAAGGAACATATCTATCAGAATGGATTAAAGTCGCAAGAATTAGCTAAGATAGTTTTAGACAAAGTAGAACAAACTTTAATAATTGCTGATAGCTCAGAACCTAGACTGATAGCAGATTTAAAGCATTTAGGAGTAAACATTAAGCCTGTAAAGAAAGGAACTATTGAAAGCGGTATAACTCGTATGCAAGATTATCATTTAATAGTAAGCCCTGAATCAACTAACATAGCTAAAGAATTAAATAATTATATTTACAGCGACAAATCCTCAAAATTATATGTAGATAATTACAATCACGCTATTGATGGTATTCGTTACAATGTTATATACCATTTAGACAATCCAAATGCAGGTAAGTATTTTGTACAATAGAAAAAGGGCTGCCTAATTATAAGCAACCCTATTTCACAACTAAGAAAGAATATGAAGAACTTGGACAAATATACACTATTAAAACAAACAGTAAACTAAAAACTAACTTTTTCTATTATATTATTACAAAACACTATGAAAGTAAAGATAAAAAATAAAGGCAAGAAGGAAACTTACAATACTATTAACTCTTGGTCAGATGTTACATTAGAAAAATTCGCACAATTAACAGAATTATCTAAAGGAAGTACATCAAAAGAAGCAGAAGAAACTTTAGCTACTTTATCTGATATGCCTAAAGAATTAATTAAGAAACTTTCTTTGAGAGATGTTTCTGTGATATTAGGTAAGATGGCAGAGTTGCAGGGAGAACAAGATACTATTTTAAAAAAGGTAATTGAAATAGATGGTGTTGAGTATGGGATGCATCCAAACCTTGATGAGATTACTTTAGGTGAGTTCGCAGATATTGAAACAATAATAAAAGAGGGAATAGAAGATAATTTAGCTGAATTAATGGCAATACTATTTAGACCTATAACAGCTAAAGGAGAAAGTGAGGATGTATATGACATAGAAGCCTATGATGGTAAAATTAAGATAAGGGCGGAGGCAATGAAAAAGATGACAGCTAGTCAAGTGCAAAGTGCGCTGGTTTTTTTTTACGCTTTCGTGATGGTATTCTTGCAGACTATGGAATCATATTCAACGGAACAGAAGAAGGTAATGAAAGCATTACAGACGGCAGCTTTGCAAAAAAATGGGGATGGTTCGGAGTAATGCACAGGTTATGTAACGAACAAATAGTAAATTTAGATGCGGTAACTAAACTGAATTTATTAGAATGTTTAACTTGGTTAAGTTTTGAAACAGATTTAAATATGAGTAATAAAGTAAATACAGTAAACAATGGGGAATAGTCCTGAAAATAAAACATACAACAACGCTATTAATTTCTTAAAGAGATTAGGAGCTGCACACGACCAAATTACAACAACAACAACTGGGGATATTTGGCAAATAGATATGGCAAAGAATACATTGTTTCCTTTGTTTCATATCAATCCTGTAAATGTAACTACAGGAGAGGCAAGTCTTACATACAATTTTCAGCTTTTTGTTTGTGATCTAGTAAGCGAAAAAGAGAATTGGACTGAAGCTAATTTTGAATCTGCAGACTTTTTAAGCAATGAGCAGGAAGTTCTTTCAAGTTGCCTTCAGGTTTGTGGTGATATTATAGCTATGTTAAGAAATAGTAAATGGCAATCAGCATCCTTAACAGGAACACAAGACATCAATAAACCTGTTTATTTTACAGATGGAGAATATACTTTAGAGCCTTTCAGCGAGAGGTTCGATAATTTAGTAACAGGGTGGGTTTTCTCTATTGGAATAGTAGTACAGAATGATTTCCAATCTTGTGAAATACCTGTATCAAATGTACCAATAGGACATTAATGAAATTTAAAATAGGAAAATATAAAATAATAATAGGGTTTTTTAAAATAACAATAAAAATATAAAAATGGCAGATTTAACAACAACATTGACTGAGAGCGTAGTCTTGAATGGGGCTTTAAGGGGTAGTTCTAATTCACTTACAACTACAGGCATTGTAGATGTATTTGAAAGAATAGTAACTTGTACTCATTCACAAGATACAATAATAGCAGTATTTGATACAGCTCCTTATAGTAGTCCAGGAGCTATAGACAGGGATAATGCTAAGTACATCCGAGTTACTAATTTAGATACTACAACAGAAATAGAATTAGCTGTAGTAGGTGTGGCGACTTCATATATTGTAAGGCTTAGAGCAGGGGCTTCACATATTCTTTTTAATGGGGATGATATTATTAAGGGTGCAGGAAGTACAACTATTGTATTTGGTGTTACTGATGAATTAGCAAACTTAGAAGCTAGACCAATAGGCACAGCAGATGTACAATTAGAAGTGTTTGTAGGGCTAGTATAATGGACACTACCAATATAGAAAAATACTTAAACTCTTTTGGTCAGCAAGTAGTAAATGATGCTAAGTCTAAATTACAAAGCGATAAAGGAAGCACAGCTTTAGGTAATTCAATTAGATTTGAAGTTGTACCTACTGATACAGGTTTTAGTACTAAATTCTATATGCTAGACTATGGAGAGTTTTTAGATAAAGGTGTTTCAGGAAATAAGAAGAAACGTTCATTTGAAAACTACAAAGGGCAAAAACAATCAAGTCCTTACAGCTATACAACAAAACAGCCACCTCCTGGCATTTTATCTAAATGGATAAAAAGAAAAGGAATTAAAGGTAGAGATAAAAAATCAGGAAGGTTTATAACTAACCTTTCTTTAGCTTTTATTATAGGTAGAAAGATTAAAAGAGATGGAATTAAAAGCCTAAGTTTTTTTCAACAACCTTTTGGGATAGAGTATAAAAAATTAAATGAAGAACTATTAACAGAATTAAAGTCAGATATAGAAACTTATATTACAACTTTTTACAGACCTAAATAACAAATAATATGGCACAAGTATCAATAGAACAAAGACCATTATATAAAGTTCTACCAATAGGGCAGCAAATCATATTCTCAGTAGCATTGCCTTCAATAGTAGCTAACAAATTTAAAGTAAAGTTTATTGCTGAAGTTCACGTTAGCAACACACCTATTAATTTATCTGTAGCTGATGATAGGATAGGTACTTTCAAGACCACACCTAATAATGCAGGAGTAGGTATATTTGACCTAAGACCTATACTAGAAACTTTTGTAAAGCCTGATAACGAACCATACTCTACTTCTCCAGCAGTTTCTGAATATAAAGGAACTCCAGCACTTACTCAGATGTTCCCTATTCATTTAGTAGATAAGTTTTCTTTAAGTAATGATAGTATTAAATTCTTTGCCATACAGTTTAAAATAGAGTATGCTGAAACAGCAACAGGATCAGTAGGAGCGCCAACAAGTGCAGAAAATTCTGTACAATACACAATGTTCAATGGAGTGCTGCAATATGATGATGTACTTACTTTAGATGCATACAATTATGGTTACAACTTAAATCTTTTTGAGCTAACTGATAATGATAGTAAATTTTTAAGCAACGCCCCTACAACTCAGTATGCAAGGCTTACAGACTATGGTACTTTACCTTTTTTAAATTATATTGATCCAAGTACAGGCGGTTCTTTAGTTGATGTTGATTTTATGGAAATAAAGTATTACAAAGCAGATGGAACTTCAGCAGGAGCAAGTGATACAATTTTAAACACAGCCTCTACAGGTGGTGCTAATTCAGGAGGCTCAGAATCTAACACAAGGCTAAGTTATTTTGGGGCATTTCCTGCAAACTTAAAAAATTGGTCTACAAACTTTGCAGCAGCCGTTGCTAATGATTTATCTTATTATACAGTTCAAGCACAGACACCAACACTAAGCGAGATTTACACTATTAATATAATTTGCCCTAATGAAAGGGGATATGAAGGAATTAGACTTACTTGGTTAAACCAATGGGGTGCTTGGGATTACTATACATTTAATATGAAGTCTACAAGAACAATACAAACTAACAGAACTTCTTACACTCAATTAGGTGGCACTTGGAATGAAAGCACTTTTAAAATAGCAGGATATAAAGGAGGAAAGAAAAACTTTAGAGTAAATTCTACCGAAAAGATAAAACTAAACACTGACTTTGTTACTGAAGCAGAAGGGCTATGGTTTCAAGAACTTATCAATAGTACTGAAGTATATATAGTAAATGGCTTCTCAACAGATACAGCCAATACTATTACTAACAAATACATAGACCCTGTTGTCTTGACTACTTCAAGCTATATTACAAAGACAATAGCAAATGATAAGATTATGCAATATACAATAGAAATTGAAAAGAGTAAAATGAAAAGAACACAGTCTGTATAATGAGTACTCAATTAATATTATATCCTCAAAGTTATGAAGGGCAATATAGTTTTATTGCTAATCCTAATTCTTTTCAATATATAGTTAATGGAATAAACTTTACAGGATTCAGTAGCACAACATTATATAACACTACAGCCGTTCATCCTTCACAGGATGCTATTGATAACTCTCCTCCTTCTATTTTAGGTAATTGGTACAGATTCACAACAACAGGAGGGGATTACGGAGCAGTTACAGCTCCTACTTATGGTGCAGGTGCAGTACAATTATCTTTTAATGCAGTAACTCCAGGGCAAACAGGATTATACCAAAAACTATCGAACTTAGTAGTAGGTGCTGTGTATGATGTCAAAATTAGTATTGTAGCACCACAATCTGAAATATTAACTTTTGAAATGTATAGCGGTAATGTAATTGTTCATCAAGCGCCATTATCAGCAAATACATCTACAATAACTACTACTTTTACAGCACAAACTTCTAATGATATTTTCTTAATATATTATGAAGGAATAGCTGCTAATCTATCAATTTCTAAAATATCCATTTTACAAAGCCCCACTTCTCCTTCATTAGTTTATACAGATTTACAAGATGGGCAAGTAATATGCGACCTATATGAAGAAGAAGATATACCTTTAACTTTGTCAATAGATGATTTTAAAAATGTAGCTGAAAAAGTGCAATCATATTCTAAAGACTTTGATTTACCTGCCACAAAAAGAAACAATCAAATATTCAACAATATGTTTGAGATTACAAGGGCAGATGATGGCTTAATATTTAATCCTTATGTAAAAACTAAGTCCGTTTTAAAACAAGATGGTTTTATTTTATTTGAAGGCTATTTGAGGCTTATAGATGTTAAAGACAAAGAGGGAGAAATAAGCTATAATGTAAATTTATATTCTGATGTAATTGCTTTAGCTGATGTATTAAAAGATTCTACATTTGCAGACTTAGATTTTACAGAATTAGAACACGATTATAATAAAACTTCAATTAAAAACAGTTGGGATAGTACAGGGCTTCCTTTAATTAATCCATTACCTATCACTAGTTTTGCTTATGATGCAGTTACAGGGATAAATAACACTCAGGTATTAAAATACCCTTTTATAGACTGGGATCATCAATTTATAATAGCAGATTCAGGGGGAACACCAACAGCAGGAAATCCACAATTAACAACTTTAGAACAAGCCTTCAGACCTTGTATTCAATTAAAATATTTAATTAATAAAATCTTTGCAGCTTCAGGTTTTAATTGGACTTCTAGCTTTTTTGATAGTGCAGACTTTGGCAAGTTGTTTATGGACTTTAATTGGGGTGCAGGTAATAGCCCTGATAATTTTGTAACTGCTGGTGTGAGTATTGTAAAATCTACTGATGCTGATAATTTCGCAGGTACTTCTTACTCAAATATTTTAGTGCCTAATAATTATTGGGGTAATATTAATCTTTGGCAACACGAATCAGGTTTTGATTCAGGTACAAGCATTTTTACTTCAGTAAGTAATAATACTACTTACCAAATTAGTTTTAATATAATGTTAGAATTTACAGGCACAACAGATGTTACTTTAGAATGGGTTTCTGCTACTGATGGTGTTATTAACCAAACTACTATTTCAGGAGTAATCGGTGATACACCATTTTACTCAGGAAGTCTAGTAACTATATTAAATTCAGGTGATACTTTATTTTGTAGATTTAAAGCAACAGGGGCAAGTAGAGTAAAGCAAAATAATACAGTTGCAGAAGGAGGTGTGTATTGGGGCAATGTTAGTTCAGATGTTTTTACAAATAATACTCTTTTACAAAATTTAAGGGGCGAATTGGGTCAATGGGATTTTATTAAAGGAATTATGACTATGTTTAATTTAGTTTCTATGGTAGATGAAAATGATCCTGATAATATATTGATAGAACCTTATTCAGATATTTTTGTAACAAATTCTAATAGTAAAAGATTAGACTGGACTGAAAAGATAGATGCTTCAGAAATGGAACTAAGACCTTTAGCCGACCTAAACAAAACAACTATCTTTAAGTTCGTTGAAGATGAAGATGATTATTGCTTTAATGTGTATAAAGATACTACTCGTAGACTTTATGGAAGCAAAAAGATAGATGCTTCAGCATTTACAATTTTAGAAGGAACGCAAGAAATAATTGCAGAACCTTTTGCTGCTACTGTTTCAAAGCCTTTAGGTGTTCAATTTCCATCTTTTGTAGTGCCTAGTCTATACTCTATGTCAGATGATGGAACTACAGAAGGTTTTGATAACTCTCCTAGAATATTTTATAATAATGGAGAGCAAGATACAGGTACTTCTTATTTTATTCCTGAACAAAATGGATTGTCAAGTGAAAACCAACCTGATTTTTTACAGTTTAGTCATTTGTCTGATATACCTACAATAGTATCAACACCACCTGCTGCAACAGACACTAGAGATTTTGTATTTGAAAGCCAACAATTAATTAGTGGAGTAGGTAATGCTCCTGTAGATAATTTATACTCTATATATTGGCAGCCTTACTTTAATGAACTCTACAACGCAGATACAAGAACTATGATTTTAAAGGTAAATCTAAGCCCTTCAGATGTAGCAAGTTTTAAATTCTATGATACAGTATTTATTAAGAATAGAGCCTTTAGAGTAAACAAGATAGACTACAAGCCAAATGACTTAGCAACAGTTGAATTTATTTTAATACCATAAAAAAAATGGAATACTTATCAGGATATACCGTAAAGCCTTATTCTACAACAGCACTTGGAGAAGTTACTTTTACTGATGGCACTAACACTTATTTAAGAACAAATCAGCAAACTTGTGAGGCTTATGGATATACTTATGACATAGCAACTGGAACTTGTAGGGCTTTTACTCTAAACACAAGCCTTGCAAGAAACATAAGTAATTTAAACAATAAGAATAACGGTTCAGGAAACACTAATGAATTAGGCTCAAATACTATTCAAGTAAACGGAACTAATAACACCACAAAAGGTTTTAATAATAATTGCTTTGTAAATGGTACTGCAAATGAAATAGCAAATGGGGTAGACAATACAAGCGTTACAGGTACTTTAGCAGAAGCTACAGCAACTAACTCTATTGTTTTAGGTGGTAACAAAGGTTCAGATTCTTTAGGAGAAAGACAAAACATTACTTTAATGTTTGGAACATCAACTACTGATAATAGTGTTGTAGATAGTTATTTAAATAATACTGTTGGCAGTTATTTTGAAATACCTTTAAATACAATTGTTTGTTTTCAGACAGAAACAGTAGGAGTAAGAACAGGTGGTACAGGAAGTGGTAGCACAGGGGATTTTAAAGCTGCAATAGAAGTAGGTGCAGCTGTTAAATATAATGATGGCGCTGTGGTTTTAGACAAATCAAGAACTGTAATTGCAAATTCAGGTACTACTACAGGGTGGATTACAGATATTATAGTTAGAGACGGTAATCTTATACAAACAGTAAAAGGCGCAAATAATAGGAGAATAATGTGGGCTACTACTATTAGAATAACACAAATAAAAACAGGAACAGGTTTATAAATAAGAATACAATGGCAACAGAAATAATTAATTTAGAAGTCAAGTCAAATATAAAGGGTGCTACAAAAGATGTTGATGCTTTAGCTAAGTCAGTAGAAAATGCAAATTATGCTGAACAAGAATTAAACAAGAATATCCAATTTCAGAATGAGTATATTATAGACCAAGAGGTTGAATTGGCAAGACTAAAAGCAATACAAGATTCTATTCCTAAAGGTGCTTGGTACGCAGGTCAAGCTAAATTAAGTGAGGATATAAATGAAGTTACTTCTTCTTTAAGAACCGAAAAAGTAGCTTTAAAAAAGTTGAAAGCCGAACAAACAAGCAACAATAAAGCAACAAGAGCAGCTACTATTGCGCAAAAACAAAATACCAATGCAGCTATAAGGGGTATTCAACACTATCAAATTATGGGCGTTTCTATTAGAAAGCTAAAATTTATGGTGCGTGGTATAATTCCTATGTTCAAATTACTATTTGGAACTATTAAAACAGGAATAGCTTCTACAGGTATAGGTGTTCTTATTTTAGCTCTAATTTCTATTGGAACTTCAATGAAAAAGACTGTAGCAGGAGCTAAGGCTTTTAAGGTAATGATGGCAGCTATTGGAGCAGTTACTAAAGCTGTTACTGATACGCTTACATTTTTAGGGGATGCTATGTTATCAGTATTTGGATTTGATAGTTCTACAAGTACAGCAGTATCTTCAGCAGAAGCACTAGAAAAGGCTTATGAAAGATTAGGTATTGAAATGGATAAGATAGCTCTAAAAGAGTTGGAAAATCAAAAAGCTAGAGTTGATAATAAGCGTATAATAGATGATACTACAAAAAGTGAAGAAGAAAGACTAAAAGCTTCTAACGAGAACGCTAAAGCAGATAAAGAAATACTTGAAGCTAAAATAGAAGCACAGAAGAAAGTTATAAGTGCAGCACAGACAAACCATATCAAAATGCAAGGTTGGCATAAGTGGGAGCAAAAAAACGCAAAAGCTGCTGATGTATGGAATAAGGTTGCAAATGATAATGAGAGTGCTTTTTCTAAATCAAGAGATGCAAAAACTTTAGCCACCAAAAAACTAAATACCGCAACTCAGGAATTACAAAAATTAGAAAATCAACTTTATACGGATAGTCTTGCTGCTGAAGATGAGTTAGTAACTATTAGGAAAACAAATACAGACCAAGCAGTAATAGATGCAGAAAAATTAGAAGAAACAAGAAAGAAAAATGTAGAAGCAAGGAAACAAAAACGAGATAAAACGGCAGCAGATGAATTGTCTATTGCTAAACAACTTGAAAAGGTAAAGCAAGAATTATTTTATAGGACTTTAGAAACAGAGCAGGAAGTTGAAGAAGCAAAACTAGAAGATGCTAAAGAAGCAGCTGACCAAGCAATATTAGATAGCACAGCTTCTAAAGAAGTAAAAGATGAAGCCCTTCTTGTTTTAGAAGAAAAATTCCAATCAGATTTAGCAGCTATACAAACAAAGGCAGATGATAAGGCTTTTGATAAAAAAATAGCAGATAATGATGCTTGGAATAAACAACAATTAGCTGACCAAGAAATAACTGATGCAAAGAAAAAGAAATTAGATGATGCTTATGAAGCTGCAAAACAAAAAACTATTGCTATGGGCTTTGATGCTGCTTCTAGTTTAGCTAAAGAAGGTTCAGGCATAGCAAAAGGAATTGCAGTAGCTAGAACTATTTTTAACACTCAACAAGCTATAATGAACGCTATGGCTACAGTTCCTGCTCCATTTAATATAGCACAGTCAATAGCTACAGGAGTTATGGGGGCGGCTGCTATACAAAAGATATTATCTACTAATCCTGAAGCAGGTGGTGGTGGTGGTGGTGGTGGTGGTGTAGCTGCAACTCCTACTCCTCCTGCTCCTGAGATGATGTCAGGGGCGTTTACTTTAAGTGGTGGGCAAACAATAGAACCTACTAGAGCTTATGTAGTAAGTGATGATATTACAGCGAATCAAAACAAATTAGCCATTATAAGAAGAAGGGCTACAATCTAAAAATCAAATAAATTTAATTAAATAATATTATATACTATGCCGTGTACTAAATGTAAAAATGGAAAAACTAAATGGGGAGAAACAGGAAGCTGTAAATATGATTCCGTAGCTGAGTGTGAAGCTGATAATAAAGACTATTACGAAAAGACAACATCAATAGTAGAATTAGTAATAGATGATGATAGTCAAGAATTAGCAATAGATGCAATAAGCCTTGTTTCTGCTCCTGCAATAGAACAAGACTTTGTATTCTTTGGAAAAGAGAAAAACAACTTAACTTTTGCAAAAGTAGATGAAGATAAGAGAATCATTGTAAGCCCTGCTCTCATCCCTGACAAGCAAATCTTTAGACATAATCCCAATACGCAAGAAGATTATTACGTTTACTTTTCTAAAGATACTGTAAGAAAAGCTAGTGAGTTGTACTTAAAAAATAATAATCATCATAAAGCTACTTACGAACATCAAGATAGAGTTTCAGGAGTTTTAACAGTTGAATCTTGGATAATAGAAGATACTAAAATGGATAAGTCTAATCTTTATGGCTTTTCACTTCCTAAAGGAACTTGGATGGTAAAAATGAAGATAGAGAACAATGATCTATGGAGCAAGATAAAAGATGGGGAATTGAAAGGGCTATCCATTGAAGGTTACTTCACAGACAAGATGGAAAAGATGTCAGAAACAACCCCAACAGACCAAGAGATTTTAGAAGCTTTAAATGAGATAATAAATGAAAATCAAATAAAGAACAAATAGTTCTATTATATTATACTAACTCACTATTAAAAAAAGAAACAATGGATATTAAAAAGCAAATATTAGTAGCTCTTGGTCTTGATGAAAAAGCAATTCAATTAGCTTGGCAGTCAAAATTAGAAGATGGTACTATTGTCGTATCTACGGCAGAAACTTTAGAAGCAGGTGTTGATGCTTCCGTACTAACAGAAGATGGAACTACAATACCTTTACCGATCGGAACGTATAAGACAGAGGATGGTCTTAGCTTTAGAATTGAAGCAGAAGGAGTAGTTGCTGAAGTAATGGAATCAGAAACAGAAGAAGTGGTGGAAGAAGAAGAAATGGCTGAAGAAGATGACAAAAAAAGATATGCAGATGTTGAGGACTGGGAAGGGATGGAAAAAAGAATCCAGAATTTAGAGGATGCGGTTGCTGACCTAAAAGAATCAAAAGTAGGCGGTGATGATGATGTTGAAGAAATGTCAGAAGAAGCTCCATCTACAAACCCTAAGTCTATTAAGACTACAGAAGTAAAAGAATTTTCAGTTGAAGAATTGAAAGCTGAAAACGAAAAACTTAAAATGGAATTAGCAGAAAGTCCTGCTGAAGCTCCAATTAATACAAATAAATTTAGCTCAGAAAGACGTACTCCTACTAAACAAGACTTTAGGAGAATGAATAAACAAGAAAAGTTCTTATACGAACTATATAAATAAAAATTAATAATTTAAAAAACAAAAAAAATGGCGTTTACTACGACTTCAAATTTTGCAGGGAAAGCCGCTGGATTCTATATCAGTGCTGCATTAAAAGCTTCAAATTCGTTAGATTATCTAACAATGATAGAAAATATCAAGTATAAAAGTAACATACAGGCTATGAATAATACCGTTTCATCTGTAGCGGATGCAACGTGTGATTTCACAAGTGCTGGTACTTTAGCTTTAACAGAAAAGGTTTTAGAACCTAAAAATCTACAAGTTAATCTTGATCTTTGTAAAAAAACTCTTTTAGATTCTTGGGAAGCATTACAAATGAGAGCAGGTGCAGGAGCACCACCTCCAGCTTCTTTTGATGACTATGTTATCTCTTATATGGGTGAAATCATAGCAAATGCAACTGAAGATTCTATATGGACTGGAACTAATGTAGCAGGAAAATTTAATGGCTTCTTAGGAGCTGTAACAGGTTTACTTTTACCAGGACCTGACCCTACAGTTGTTCAAGATGCAGCAGCAGGAGCATATACAGCAGGAACAATTATTGCTGAGCTTCAAGGTGCAGTAGCTTCTATACCTACTACAACATTAGGTAAAGAAGATTTACATATATATATGAGCCAAAGAACTTACCAATACTACATTTCAGCAGTATCTACTTTAGGTTATGTAAATGCTTACAATATGAATGGAGATTATGTACCAATGTTCGAAGGCTACAAAATCGCTCCTTGTAATGGGATGGCAGAAAATGAGTTAGTAATAGCTCAGAAGTCTAACTTGTTCTTTGGAACGGATCTGATTTCGGATGCAACAAGAATTACTTTGATGGATATGGCTGCTTTGGATGGTTCAGACAATATGCGTTTAGTAGCAAGATACTCAGCAGGTGTTCAAACAGGAACTGGAGCTGATATTGTAAGACAATCGTAATAATATAAAGAAGGGGGTGTAAAAGCCCCCAACTTTTAACCTTAAAAAATAAAATAAAATGGCGTGTGGAATATTATCTAAGGGGCGTGGATTAGACTGTAATAGAACGAGTGGCGGAATTAAATTCGTCTATTTCGGTGTCTATGATCAATTTACAGCACCAATAGAAACAGTAGGAATAGTACAAGCATCAGGAGAGATTTCAGATATTGAAATGGGTTCTAGTGTACTTTATAGATACACTATGCCTTTAGGTGTAGCTAGTATGACAGAAACAATAGTGGGTTCTCGTGAGAACGGAACAATTTACTATACTCCTTCTTTAAGTGTAATTCTTAACAGACTTACAAAAGAGGATCAAAATCAAATTAAATTATTAGGAGCAACAAAAGTAGTTTGTTTTGCTCAATTAAACGCACAATTACCAAACGGTCACGATGTAATAGTTGGATTAGGTGTTACAAATGGTATGGAATTAAATGCAGGTACAATGGATAGCGGTGCTGCTTGGGGAGATAGAGGAGGTTACACTCTTACCTTTGATGGAATTGAAGCAATTCCTTTTCCAATGGTTGCGGATTACACTACAGTTCCTTTTGATAATGGTGCATTTACAATGGGTACAATAGTTACATCTTAATTTGTAGTTTTAATATATTCTTGAACAGGGGGCTTTTTAGCCCTCTTTTCTTTATAGCAAATATTTAAAGACTTTTTCTATTATATAGTATGATACAAGCAATAAGAGAAACTAATTTTGAAGCTTTTGTAAATGTTTACGATACTAGAATATCTAATAGAAATATAACTTATGTAAGACATTTGTTTAAGTTTATTAATGACTTGGATGGTGCAGTCTTTTATGCTTATCCAGCATCTTACAATTATCTTGATAGATACTTTCAGGCAAATTTTATTTATTCATCACCAACTGTAAACGGAGATGTTTATTTAGGTAAATTAGATTTAATACCAGCAGGATATTTTAAATATGAAGTCTATGAAGTTACTTGGGTAGGAGATGAGGTGGTTTTAAGTGCTATTACAGCTCCTAGTACAGAAACTACCGTATTACCTGTAAGAGATGAAAACGGAGTTGTAGAAGGACTTGTAGCGATAGGTAAACTTTATTTAGCAGAAAAATCAGGAAGTGAGGAAGTTCAGTACACAGAATATGAAGCACCTGCTTCAACTAATACAATATACTACGGACAATAATATAAAATCTTAAAATAAAAAAAATGGCAATAGAAAATGTACAACAACTCTTAACAGAGCAACTAGGGAAAAACGGCAATACAGTAGTTTTTACAACTGTAGCACAAACAAGTAAAGACTGGTATTGTGTTTACTTTCCTGTTGAAAGTGTAGTTGCTTCAATAACAGTAGCTGATGCAACAGGCGAAAGTGCTTTACAAACTACTTTACCTGCTGGAACTACCCTGTTTATGAATATTACAGCAATTACGCTGACTAGTGGAATAGGAATAGGTTATTATGAAGGAATAACTACATAAAATATGTTATCATTAAAACAAGGTCTAAGCCTAGAATCAATACGTATACAAGGTAAATGGTCGCCTAGTGATGAATCAAGTCTTGAGGCTTGGTATCAAAATGCAGTTGGCATAACTCTTAACGGCTCTGATGTTTCTGCTTGGGCTGACAGTTCTAGTAATAGTTATGATATGGTACAGGCTACTGCTACAGAACAACCTGCTTTCTCAGGAGGGGTTTTGACTTTTGTAAGAGCTGATAATAATAACTTACAAACAACAGGACAAATTTCTATTGCTGGAGATTTTACAGTTGGGATTAAATCAACCCCTGCGGTTTCAGCAGCAGGAACTTTTTTAGGCGATAATACAACATCAAATGAATTGTTCAAATACAATAGCACTACAAGAATTAAAGTTAAAATAGATTCAGCTAATGTAAATTTAGACTTAGATTCAGGAACTTTTGGAGATGATTATATAATAATTACTAGAGTTTCTGATGTCCTGACTTTATATAAAAACGGAGTAGCACAATCAGGAACACCGACCGCAGCAGGAACGGCTGATATTGATACAATAGGTGCTAGGGCAACTGATACTGATGCCTTTGATGGTACAATAAAAGAAATACAAATATATAACAGTTCTTCAGCAGAATTAACTGCTAATATAAACAATAGACTTTCAACTTTATAAAATGGAAAATATTTTAAGCGCAATAAATTTAAGCACAACAACAGCACCTGTTGTAAGTGAAGTAAGTGGTAGAGAGTACATTTCGTATGGAACGGAAGATTGGGCAAACCTCTACCCTCAGTTTCTAATAGACCTTTACTACAACAGTTCAACTCAGGCTGCAATTATTAACGCTACTTCTGAACTAATAGCAGGGGAAGGCTTAGTAATAGAAGATGAAGAAGAAAGAGATTTAGAAGCAGTTGTTAAGTTAAAGAAATTTTTTGCTAGTGCTAATGGTAATGAAAGTTTAGATGAAGTAATTAAAAAAATAGCTTTTGACTTTAAGCTACAAGGAGCATTTGCCCTTAACATAGTATGGTCGCAAGATAGAACACGCATATCAGAAATCTATCATATCGGAGCGGATAAGGTCAGAGCAGAAAAGCCTAATGATTTAGGCAAGGTAGAGGCATATTATGTTTCTTCAGATTGGTCAAATACTAGAAAAAACAAGCCTTATAGAGTTCCTGCCTTTAATACTAATGACAGGACTTCAGCAAATCAAATTCTTTATACAGGGCTTTACAGTCCTAATATGAACGCTTATTACACTCCTGATTATGTAGCTGCAAATAATTGGGCATTGGTTGATCAAAGAGTAGCTGAGTTCCATCTTAACAATATCTCAAATGGGTTCGCAGGTTCTTTTATGATCAGCTTTGCGAATGGAGTGCCAACTCAAGAGGAGCGTTTTCAAATAGAGCAAAGCCTTACTGACAAGTTCGCTTCTGAGAAAAATGCAGGAAAATTCATTTTGACATTTTCAGACGATAAGACTAGAACTCCTGAAATAACAGCTATTACTCCTTCTGATTTAGATAAGCAATTTTTAGCTTTACAAGAACTCTTGGTGCAAAACATCTTGACAGGGCATAGGGTAACAAGCCCAGTATTAATGGGAATAAAGTCTGATACAGGATTAGGAAATAATGCTGATGAATTAAATTCCGCTTCGAATTACTACTTAAATACTGTGTGTATGCCGTTTCAAAATCATATAATAAAGACTTTAAGAAAAATATTTACAGTTAATGGAATGGATATGCCAGTAAGGTTTGAACAGCTTAAGCCAATTACAACAAGGTTTACAAATCAAGATTTGATGGCTGTAATGACACAGGATGAAATTAGGGAAGAACTCGGACTTGCTCCATTAAATGTAGATGTAGAAGTAAGAGAGGACTTTAGTAAAGTTGGTATGGTAGATGGAAAGCCTGTTTTTAGCACCATAGGAGAGGCTGAGGCTCACGCTAAGACTTTAGGGTGTGAAGGGTACCACGAACACGAATACAACGGCAAAACCTCTTATATGGCTTGTAAAGACCATTCAGAAGCTACTGAGTTAAGTTCTTGTATTCAAGAGTTCGGAGAAGATGTGCCTGAAGGATGGGAAATAATAAGCGAAAAAGAAGCTGAAGATGAAATTGAGGATTTTAATTTTGAAAGCGAATTAAATTCAGATTACTATGAATTTGCTAGTACAGGCTCTGCATATCCAAACAGAAAGTCAGGACAAGACCAAAAGAGTAAGCAAACAGATTACCAAGATGACATTTATAGAGTAAGATATAGGTATGTAGGTAGCTTAGTTGGAGAAAGAGATTTTTGCAGAAAAATGACAAATGCTAATAAAATCTATCGTAAAGAGGATATTATAGCAATGGGAAGTAAAACAGTTAATCCAGGATGGGGTGCTTATGGATCAAATCAGTATTCAATTTGGAAATGGAAAGGCGGCGCATTGTGTAAGCACAAATGGTTCAGAATCATTCTAGTACAAGAAGGCAATAGACCAAAGAACTCAGACAAAATAATAACATCAACAGAAGCAAGAAGTAGAGGAGTGAAGCTACCAAGAAACGCAAAAGAAGTATCAGTAGCTCCACACGATATGCCTAATCACGGATTTGTAAACCCTAAATTAATTGCTAAATATAAAAATGTAACATAATGGCATACGTACTATTCATATCAGAAGAAAAGCTAAAGGATTCAACTACTATCGGATTAAATGTAGACCCTGATCTGTTACTTCCGTATATCAAGCAGAGCCAAAAGCTCTATGTGGAAACAAAGCTTGGTACAAATTTAACCGACAAATTAAAAACTTTAATTGTTGCAGGAACTGTAAACAATGTAGGAAATGAAGCCTATGCAACTTTGTTGAATGATTATGTAGGGGAAATGCTCCCATCATTCGCTCTTTATATGGCTTTGCCGTTTCTCCGTTTTAAAATTGAGAATGGGAATATCTATTCTAAAACCTCAGAAACAGGTACGGCTTTAAGCACAGAAGAAGCACAACACCTTAGAAATGAAGTTTTGAATACTGCGGAGTATTATATGGAAAGAATGATAGACTACATAAGAAACAATACAAGCAGTTTTCCAGAATACTCAACTAACACAGGAGCAGATGTAAATCCTGACCGAAACTCTTATTACTCCAATATGAATCTTGAAAGACCTAATCAGCAGGGTACTAGACTGACACTAAGAAACTTTTTAAATGCTTCTGATTAATGAAAAGAAATTATAAAGTAAAAGAAAAGAATAAAATTAAATTAAAATCATACTTAAAGGATGCCACTAAAACAAATAACAAAGGAAGTAGGGGAAGTAATAGCAGTAAACACAACAATATTAAGTGTAGCAACTTTCAGTAACTTAGAGGTAATTCTTAAGATTTTATTATTAGTTGTTACAATAGCATATACTGTAGACAAATGGTGGTACAATACAAAAAATAGATAATGGATATACCTACTAATAAAAAACGTAAGTTAAATTCAAAAAACCCTAAATATCAAAAAACAATTAAAGATGATATTAAAGTGGATAAAAGATTTGTTCAAGAAGTTAAAGGAGTTAAAGTTTATTCAATCCATTCCTAAAGAGTTGGATTCTAAAATTAATCTTTTAATAATACGAGATACTTTTACAGAAAATTCTACTGTTGGAAAGTTATTTATTAATGGTGAGTGGATGTGTGATACTTTAGAGCTTCCTTATCTTGATAATAAAAGAAGCATAAGTTGTATTCCTGATGGTCATTACAAAGTAAGAATGAGATATGCTAGGGAATCAGCTACAAGAAACTATCTTCACTTGTTAGTGCAAGATGTAAAAGACCGCACTTATATACTATTTCATAGAGGAAATTCAGCTAAAGATACAAGAGGTTGCATCCTAGTAGGGATAGGTCGCAAACAGGACTTTGTTCATAATTCAACTTTAGCTATGGATTTACTTATGAAAGAAATAATTAATTTAGGCGGCACTAATATAAATTTAATAATTAAAAATAAATAATATGTTTAAGAAATGGCTCATCTCACAAATTTTTAAATCTAAGAAATTTTGGTACACCGTATCAAGTGTAGTAGTTCCTATCATTATGACCTATTTAGGCGTTGATGAGGAAACTGCTAGAAATCTATTCTATGCAAGTTTAACTCTAGTTATCGGACAAGGGATTGCTGATAGTGGAAAGAAATAATAGATACAGATTAAAACCCCACGAGGTTGCCGCTATACAGAAAATGCGAGAAACTGAAACTAGGAACATCTTAGTTATTGGAGATTTGCACGAACCCTTCTGTTTAGATGGCTACCTTGATTGGTGTTTAGAACAGTACGAAACCTATAATTGCAATCAGGTCATATTCATTGGAGATATACTTGATAATCACGCATTCAGTTATCACGAGCCTGATCCTGATGGAATGTCAGCAGGTGATGAATTAGAAAAATCAATAAAAAGAGTAGCACAATGGTATAAGGCTTTTCCTTATGCTGATGTTTGTATTGGCAATCACGATAGAATGGCTGCAAGAAAAGGTATGTCAGGCGGTATTCCTTCTGTTTGGATTAAATCTTATAATGAAGTTTTAGGAACTCCTAATTGGAATTGGGTAGAATCAGTAGTTTATGATGATGTACTTTATGAACACGGAGAAGGAGGTCAGGCAGCAGCTAAGTCTAAGAACAACCTAATGTCTAGCGTTTGTGGTCATACTCATACTTTAGCTTATGTACAATGGTTCTGTGGTAAGAAGTATAGGGTCTTTGGAATGCAGGTCGGCTGTGGCGTGGACTGTACCACTTATGCAGCAGCCTATGCTAAGAACTTCAAAAAACAATCAATAGGGTGTTCAGTTGTTTTGAATAACGGAACGCTTCCTATCAATCTATTAATGCCTTTATAACACCCTCCCTTTCGTTTTTAAGGCACTTTCTTTTCTTTTAAACCCCAATATACTATACAAGCCCTAAAGTCTTTCCTAGAGTTAAATTCATTATTTGTTAATATTTCTGTTAATATAGTTGTTTATATCATTTATTATTGTATCTTTGTTGTATAATTAATCAAAACAACAAGAATATGAAAAATGAATTTAGAGTAATTAACAGAACAACAAGAGAGGAGCAAATTTTTAACTCAAAAGAATTAGAAAGGTTTTTCCATTGTGAGTACGATAAACAAACTCAAAAAATAAAATACAAAAATCATCCAAGAGATTATGCTAGAAGTAAAGTAAAACAACCTGTAGAATCTTGGTTAGAAGTTATAGGTTTTGCTTTGTTAGGAATGGCGATAATTATTATAGCAACTGAAATTGTAATGCAATGGAAATAAGAGATGCTGAATATCAAGAATGGTTTAATGAACCTCAAATAGGTTATTGGTCAAAGAAACCATTAGACAATAAAAAAGTACTATGCGAGTATTGGGCTTTAAAAAATGCTCCTGATGTAAAAGTCATAGGTACGGAACTACAATGCTATAATTTATTTTCTGAGAAACTAAAAGGAAAAGATGCTTGGCAAATTAACTTAGACTACCAAGACGAACTACTACCTGAATACCTTGAAGCTTATAAAGATAATAACAAGAAGCCTTTAATAATTAATTTAAAACAAAGAATATGACAAAAAAAGAATTAGAAGAAAAGATAGTAAAAATGCCTGAAATAGAACAGGATGAACTAATACACAAAAGAATGAATGATATTAATACATTCCAAGCTCACGAAAACGAACTATACTTAAGAGGCATAGATGAGTACGGCAAAGACTTTCAGATCTGTTTTGATAGCTATAACTTTTTAGAATGGATTGATACTGAACATTTAGAATATATAAAAGAACAATTAATCAAACACATCAAAACGAAATGAAGATGACAATAAATGAAAATGGCTTTTGTGATTGGTTTCAGTTAAATAGACCTAATGATTTTAGTCCAAGAGGTAGAAGGGCTTTATTTGAAATGCTTGAATCTTATGAAGATGATACTGGAGAACAAATAGAATTTGACCCAATAGCTTTGTGTTGTGAATATTCAGAATATGAAAACTTAGATGAGTTCTGGCTAGAATATGACAAAAATGATTATCCTGATAAAGGATCAATAATGGATGCTACATTCTATTGGGCTTTTGGGGATTCTTTTATTATACAGAAATTTTAGTTAATAAATTTGTTTATATTTGTTCACAGGGAAAGCCGAAGCCCTTTTAAGTAGGCACAAAAAAAGAATATATGAAAACAGAAAAGATTAAGCAAAAGTATTTACATTACGGATTAGAAAAAGAAGATGTTTTTAAGCATCAACATTATGTCATCATAACTAGAAGCGGAATAGATAAGATTCAGGCAATAGAAAACATAGAAATTGACTATGAAGTTATTAAATGTGAAAAGGACTTTTGTGTTGTTAAAGCTCACGCAAAGAAAGATGAAACTGAAACATATATACAAACATTCGGTTCAGCCCTTAAAGGAGAAGGGTTTAAAGATGGGAACTGCAATACTTGGTATGTTATGGAAATGGCAGAGAAAAGGGCAATGAGCCGAGCAGTATTAAAGCTAACAGGCTTCTACGAGTTAGGAGTATTTGGAGAAGATGAAAGTGAATCATTTAAAAAGAGTAATAATCAATAATAAATAAAATGGCAAAAAAGAAAGCAAAAAAAGAAAACCCTAGTAAAGCTAGGCTTGAATTGTTAGAGAAACGAATCAAGGAAATACAGGATAAATGGTCAGCTATGACACCTGAAGAACAAAAAATAGTAGCAGAATCTAAAAATGAAATTAATCAAATAAAAAACAAATAATGGATATTATAGGAAAATTAACACAAAAATTACCAATAGAAAGCGGTATATCAAAAGCAGGAAAAGAATGGAGAAAACAGTCTATACTTGTAGAGCAGTCAGGGACAGACTATAACAAAGAAGTAGCAATAAGTTTCTTTGGTGATAAGATCAAAAGCCTTAGAGATATTGAAGTAGGATCTGATGTAAATGTTTCAATTAACTTATCTTCAAGGGAGTACAACGGCAAATACTTTCATAATATAGATGGGTGGCTTATTGCTAAACTAGGGAAAGAAACTGTTGGAGAAACTGATGAAATGCCTTTCTAATGACAGCAGAAGATAACTTTAAAAAACTATGCAGCCTTACAACTAGGGTTCTAGGGCTGCCTGATGGCGCACTTGCTTTAAGAAGTAGGAAGCGACCCTTACAAGTAGCTAGGGCTGTTGCAGGGTATATAGGTAGAACTGAAGAAGATATACATAGATCAATTATAGGTAAAGTTTTAAATAGAGATAGAAGTCTTATTTATCATTATGAATATACACACAAAAAAAACTATGCTACCTGTTTAGTGTATAGAAATACCTTTAATAAAATTTATAAAGCCTATAAAGATATTGGGGGAACTAAAGAATTTTTCTTAGATAAAGATTTTATGAAAAGGTACTTGTTAAAAAATGGTGTTAAAGAAACTTTAGACCCTGATGTATTTCTAGAAGTAACTAGTGGTCAAATAAAATGTATAATAAAAACTTCTTATTTTGATTTCTCTAATCAATTAGAAAATGTTAATTTAGCCCTGCAAGATTACCACTATACAATTAAGATTATATGAAACACCTTTTAAGTAGCACCGCTTTTATAGTATTGAACAAAGAATTGGCAAAGCGAGTAGGGTTGAAAGAAGCAGTCCTACTTGCTGACCTAATTTCAAAAGAAGAATACTTTATAGCAAATGGTATGACTGATGGGTGGTTTTTTAATACTGAAGCTAACATAGAGAAAGACACTACACTAACTGCTTATCAGCAAAGAAAGTGTCTTACAACGCTTAAAAAGGAGGGGCTTATAGAAGTCAAAAGAAAAGGCATACCTGCAAAACAATACTTTAAAATAAATGAACAACTAGTTGTTAAGTTTCTAAACAACTTGTCAGCTACAAACTTAACTTCTATTAATAAGAATAAAGAAATAAAAATAATAAATAAATACTTTAAAAAGCCCACTATTTTAGAAGTTGAAAAATATTGTAAAGAAAGAAATAATAATATAGATGCAGAGGCTTTTATAAGTTTCTACGAATCTAAGGGTTGGATGATTGGTAAAAATAAAATGAAGGATTGGAAACAAGCTGTAATTACTTGGGAGAAAAGAAATTATAAAAAACCTACAATGTCAAAAATAGATTCACAAATTAACGAATACCTAAAAGGAAAAGAATACTTATGAAACCATTAAAAAAAGAAAACTTACAAGAACTTACTGAAAAGGTATATGATTTATTAAATACCACAAAAGTAGAAATAGGTCATAATACTGATGGAAAAACATTAGCTAGTCTTTCTAAGATATTTGCTCAGGACTTAATACAAGAAAAGAGGTTTGGTAATATGACTTTTAATCAAATTGAAGATGCCTTTAGATTAGGCGTAAGGTTTGGAAAAGAAGAACCCTTTTTAAACATCAGAACTTTTTATCGTTGGTCTTATGCCCATAAGAAAGTAATAGACAATGCTTACTATGAAGTTCACACTTTAGGAAAACCAAAACAAGAAACATTATATTATCAAGAACCTTTAAAACTATTAAGATGAAAACAAAAGAAAAAGTTAAATTTTGGCTAAATATGTACCCTGATTTAAGAGATAATGATAATAGGTTATGTTCTAATATATGGGCTGAAGAACTTACACATATAGAAGGAATAACTCAATCAACACCAATCGTAGAGTTTTTAAAACTATATGCTAGTAATAAATTTACTTCAGCCCCAAGCATTAAAAGAGCAAGAGCAAAGCTACAAGAAGAAGAACCTAAATACAGAGGGAAAAAATACTACTTAAGAAAAGGAACTTATCAAGATAAATGGCGTAAAGACTTAGGATATGAAAACAACTAATTACAGAAAACTCTATGAACAAAATATAGGTCAAATTCCCGATAATTGGGAAGTTCACCATATAGACTTTAATCACGAAAATAATAGTTTAGATAATTTAATTGCAATCCCTTCTATGGTTCATATGGTAATACATCAATCAGGATTTATTCCAAGAGATGAAATAGAAAATTTAATACAGATATATGAAGTCAATAAGCAAACTTAAAAAAGAACTAGACAAATGGTTTAGCCTTTACATAAGGCTTAGAGATGCAACAGATGAGGGAATGGTACAATGCTTTACTTGCGGTTGTGTTAAGCATTATAAAAAAGGTATGCAAAACGGTCATTTTCAAAGTCGAAAACATTTAGCTACTAGGTGGGATGAAGAGAATTGTCAAGTCCAATGTGTGGGCTGTAATATGTTCAAAGCAGGTGAGCAATATAAATTCTCAGTAGCTTTAGACTCAAAGTATGGAGAAGGAACTGCTGAAGAATTAGAGCGTATTTCTAGAAAAACCATAAAGACTCATAAATATTGGTATGAGGAGGAGGTGAGTTATTATAAAGACCTTGTTGAAAACTTAAAAAAAGAAAAAGGAATAGAATAAAAGTTTTCTTAAATTTGGCAAATGATAAAGCCAATTTATGCAAGTGCTGAACACCAAACAATTATAGAAGGTTACATTGCATTGTGTAAAGAGTTTGCTAAAGAAGTTGGCTCTAAATCAAGATACCACAATTACTTAGATGTTATAGAAGTAATAATTGAATACCATAATAATTACGGATCAGGAAAAAGAGAGAATAATTGGTACGACTGGCTTATGATAATTCCTATTAATCTATCAGTTGCTACAAATGGCTTTTTTGCAGGGCTAGAAACTAATAAAAATAGATCTGTAATAAGAGCCTACAAAGTAATATTAGAACAATTAGTTTCAGATGTTGCAGATAAGATAGATAACTTAGAAGAACCAAGTGAATAAAATCTATCTAGAAATATCAAAGCTAAGTGATAAGTTCAGAAAAATGTGCTATGGACTTACAACAGACAAAACAGACATAGACAATGCAGTACAAGAATGTATGCTTTACTTTCTTCAAATGAATCCTGAAACACTTGAAAAAATATATAATAAAGATGGAATAGAAGGAATAACTAAGTACGGTGCTGTAGTATTAAGGAGGTCTTTAACAAGTAAAAGAAGCCCATTTTATTATAAGTACAAAAAATATTACACTAATTTATCAGGGTATAATATGACTAATACAAAAGCTGATAATTTTCATAAAAGCATATATAATCTACCTGAAGAAGTAGTAGAAAATATAGGGTTCACAAAGTTAGATAAAATAGACTTAGTTTTAAATGATTTATATTGGTATGATAGAAAGGTGTTTCAACTTTATTACTCAGGAGAAACACTAGATTCTTTAGCAAAGAAAACAGGCATAAGCCGAAACAGTCTTTTCACTACAATAGACAAGGTAAGAGAGATACTTAAAAAAGAGTTAGTAGATGAATAGGTTTTTTGTTACTGATGAAATATATGAAGAACGCTTAGCAATATGTAAGGAATGTGTATATTACTTTAAGCCAACTGGAAGTTGTAAGCGTTGCCTTTGTTTTATGAAAATTAAAGCTAGGATAGGAGGTCAAGAATGTCCGCAAAAATATTGGCTAAAAACTACAGAAGTAATAAAAGCACCTGATGAATTGCCTCAGCATTTGATAGATGAAATACTTGACTTATGGAAAGACTTAAAAACAGGAAGGGCAAAAAATCAAGCAGCCAAAAAAAGAATGATAACTTTGTACAATACTATACACAATACTAACTATGGAACAGGAACTAATTGCGGTTCTTGTATAGCAACTTGTTTTGATGGAATAAAGAAACTTTATAACAAATACAATGACTAAAATAAAAATGTACTGCCCTGATACCACAGGAACTTTTGTAATGATGTTTGGATTTAAACAGCCTTTAAATTATGTGAAAGACAATAGAGTTAAATATAAAAAAAGAAAGAAATGAAAAAGACTTACAAAACAATTAAGTGGGTACTTAAAGAAAACATCAAGAATGGCGTAAAGAACCTTTGGACTTGGGAAAAAGGAAAGAACGAAAACTTTACTTGTATTTATAAAAACTACAGCAACAACTTAACAATATACACACCTGTACAACTTTTAGAGCTTTTAGAAGATGCTAATTAAATTAGTTATAGGAATTGTTGTATTAGTTTTTTTATTTGTGTTTATATTGGCAAAAGTAGAAAGAAGTATAGAGAGAAAGAAACTTAATAATAATTTAAAAAACTTTAAAAATGGTAATAGATTACGATAATATTCCTGAATACTATAAAGGTAAAAACGGATATATGGCAAAAGATGTTGTAAGCAACTTTGATCTTAGCTACAATGTAGGTACAGCAGTAACTTATTTAATACGATCAAAGAATAAGCACAAGGATGGCGGTCTTGAAGATATTAGAAAGGCTATACATCATTTACATTTTGAATTAGATGTCTTAACTTCTAAGACTAGAACAGGAGCATTAGCACCAACAGGAGTAAGGAAATGACAGAATATAAATGTAAGTGCGGAAATACTAAAGATATTTCAAAAGCAACTATATCCTATATTGATGGGGAGTGGCAAACAAAAGAGGCTCTTTGTAAGTGTGGAAAGTATATGGATAGCAAACCACTTGAAGGAATACCAAGTCTTAAACGAACTGAAGAAAGCCTAAGCAAAAACAGAGATAACTTATGGAAAGGAGCAAAAGAAAAGCTAATAGGAGAAAGGGGAATAAATGAGGACTACTAAATAAATACTAAAAAATTCTATTATATATTATGAAACTAAAAATCAATCAGTTAAAACCAAACGAAAGCAATCCTAGAATTATCAAGGAAGCTAAATTTAAAAAACTAGTGCAAAGCATAAAGGATTTTCCTAAAATGTTAGAACTTAGACCTATTATAGTTGATGAAGATATGACTATACTAGGCGGCAATATGCGTTACAAAGCCTGTGTTCAGGCAGGTTTAAAAGAAGTTAATGTAAAGATAGCCAAAGGATTAACAGAAGAACAAAAAAAAGAATTTATCGTAAAGGATAATGTAGGATTCGGAGAGTGGGATTGGGATAGTTTAGGAAACGAATGGGATAATGTAAAGCTAGGAGAATGGGGAATGGATGTTTGGCAACCGGAAGAAGCTGTGGACTATTCAGCCTTAGATGATATAGATTTAGGCAATACTTTACAAGACAAAATAGATGGAGTAAAGAGGGCAATCCAAATTGAATTTGAACCTGAGCATTACGATCAAGCTGCTGAATTAATAAACACAGCAAGAAAGGATGGTATGAATGTAGGATTAATTGTTTTAAATGCCTTTAAAAACGATAGATGATTATATTGGTAATTGGAGAGTGTGGAGTTGGCAAGACTTGGGTTTTAAAACAACTAATTAAAAACAGTAAAGGATTTAAACTTGGTTTAAATTATTTTAACGAAACAGATAAAAATATAGTAGTAGGTAAATATGATAATTCTACTTTTGAGGGTAGCGATAAGTTAAGTATGGCGGTAATGAAAGACCTAGATAAAATGCTAGTTTATATTAATAAAGTAAATAAAACAGCAATCTTTGAAGGGGATAGGTTTATGAACACTAATTTTATAAAAAAGCAAAGCCTTACATAATTAAA